>Ga0208647_1000111_pt1 | contig 35373 bp, 39 predicted proteins | sample AntAceMetag02UKA_FD_184765 | JGI IMG/M metagenome (GOLD analysis project Ga0208647, IMG submission 184765) | Saline lake microbial communities from Ace Lake, Antarctica - Antarctic Ace Lake Metagenome 02UKA (SPAdes) (version 2) | ecosystem: Environmental > Aquatic > Non-marine Saline and... | reverse complement strand
AACCCTCCGAACATTCGCCCCGGCAGGAATAAGCCCGCCCGCCTTCGTAATTTCGGTGTGAATATCATAAACCCCAAAATCCAAATTCACCCCATCAATCACAGCTTCTTTATGCCCATATTCCATAACCAAATTATTATCAAAAAAAGCAATTGTATCTTTCGACGGAGTCGCAGTAACTCCAATCAAAAACGAATCAAAATAATCAAGCACTTGCTTCCACTCATTGTAAATCGACCGATGACACTCATCCACAACAATAAAATCAAAATCTCCAATTCCAACTTTAGAATTGTATTTCAGTCTTTCTTTAGCCTTCATAGGATCAATAACAACCTCACCCTCTTCATTCAACACAGCCTCCTTCTCGCCCTTCAAAATAGAATACATCCTCTGAATCGTAGAAACAACAACTGAATCAGAACTTCCAATCTTATTATTTTTCAAATCTCGAACATTGTAAACCTCAGTAAACTTTCTCCCATCTTGTGGCAAAACAAAATCATCAAACTCATCATAAGCATTATCCTGCAAATTACCTCGGTCAACCAAAAACAAAATCCTTTTAGCATTACAAAAATTCTTCAAATAATAACACAAATTAACACAAGCATAAGTTTTCCCAGAACCAGTAGCCATCTGGATAAGCGCTTTCGGTTTATTTAAAGCAAAAGACTCTTTTAAGTTATCAACCGCCTTCCCTTGCGCCTTCCACATTTTCTTATTTTCATAAGCCACATTATTCGCCAGAAGCTTCCTTAAATTTTTCTCCTTCCCATCCTTGATCTTTTCCTTAAAATATTCAGGAGTATGAAAAGCAAAAACTTCTCGACTCCGAGGTTCCTCATCCCAATAATTAGTAAATCTATATTTAGATCCCGTAGCAACATAGCAAAAAGGAAGCTTTGAATCAATTTTTTCAACCCAATCCGGCATCTTTTTAGAATAATTCTCCGATTGATCTTCTTTGGAAATCAACGCCCCCTCACTCTGCTTTTTCGCCTCAACAATACCAACAGCCTTCCCCTCAACAAACAAAACATAATCGGCCTCTTCTCCACTCAGCTGAAAAGATTCAACAGCAACACCCAAAGAAGAATTAACATCAGCAGATTTATACTCTTGGATTTTCCATCCACACTTTTCCAAAAGAGGATTAATTTCATTATGTCTTGCTTTATCTTCTGGTTTTTGAGCATATGCCATCATAAGCCACAGCAAATGAGCTTTATATTAATTACTCTTATTTCTAGCCAAAGTTTTTATCCCAAATCCAAAATAATTATCCAAAAATATTCCCTAAACTTTTCACAATCTCAACCTCAGCCAAAGTATCCAACTCACAATACCTCTCAAGCGCCTCACAAACCCTCACCCTCTCCTCTTCATCAACATTCCCATAAGTAACCCGCTCAAACTCACAACTAGCCAACATCCCCTCCCCAATATCCATATCTCCATAACTCAAATCCGACATAACAGGCAAAACCGCCTTAATCGAACAACTCCCCTTCTGTCTCGGATCATAATAATAAAACTCCCTAAACACATCCAACAAATCCACAATCCTAGGCAAAACATTCTCATCATACCATTCCCTAAACTCTGGGAAAACAGTCGCCCCCTCATTTATAACACCCTTCTCAAACCCCTGATTATAAACCACAATACTTCCCTTCTTCTTCAGTAATCTCTTCAACTCCATCATAAACTCCATCCGAGGATCTCCAGTCCCCTCCGCCAAAAAAGAATAATGTCTCAAATCCCCATTCTTACTCTGAATATGCAAAGAAAACTGAAAAGGAATCCTCTGATAAGGTTTCATTCCATCAAACTTTGGCAAAACAGGATTTATAGTTTCAAAATCTAAATAATAAATAGGATATTTCAAATTCTTAAGAAAATTGCTAATCCCTCTCTTGTCGACATGTATACCACCATCAAAAGCCAATCTCCTCTGTATCTTCTGCTTACTATTCAACTCAACATCTTCCGAAACTTCAATCAATCTACAAATACCACTATCCCACAATCCAAACTTCTTCACTTTTAACATCCGATAAAAATCAAATACACTATCCTTCGGCACATCACTAAAGCATTCACTTTTCAAAGAACAAACATACGGATCACTACAACAAATACCAATCTTGCCCTCTGGCTCATCAGAATCAATCACCTCAAGCATTTCTGAAATTCTCTTTTCAATCCCCTCGCTATACTCAGCAACTTTCTCCGTAACATCCGACTGAACAAATAAATCGACAGGAATGATATTTCCACTTCGAACATACTGATTATTCACATGCATCAAAATACACTTCCGAATCTTCAACCCAGCTTTCTCATAGGTATACTTCTGAAAAGAAATATCATGAATATTAACATCTTTAATCTCCGTCGAACTTTTAACCTCAATAATGTCCCACTTTCCCCTAGTAACCGGGAGCAATATATCAGCTCTAGAAAAAAGTCTATCCTTCAAAAATCCAGCTTCAAAAATAGGTTTTCTTTTTCTCAAAGCAACTTTTGTCTGTCTTATATTTTCCTTAAAATTTGATTCAGATAAATCTATTCCGTTTTTGAATACCTTTGTGGCTAACATTCCAATCAAACTTCCAGTCTTGAAGATAGCTTTAGTCGAAACACTTGGTTTAGGTAGCCTCATTTTATCATTGACACTTATCCAAAGAAGCTTTGAGCACTGTAAACCTTGAAGATATTTAGACTTAGTCAGCATAGAGAATCCAAGTATTGACAGTTTTTATGAGTTTTGTTGCAAGTCACCATAATTTTGTTAGATAATTATAAAAGACTACTCTATTAAGGAGACTTATGGACTCCGATATGATTACTTTTATGCAACAGTTTGTGAAAAATGTAAAATCAGATGAATCTTTGTCAGGATTCTTGAAAAATAAATCAGAAGAGACTCTGCCAGGATTAGGTCATCCAAAAGATTATTTTTTTCTTACTGGCTTATGTGATCCAATGAGTGAATTTGTTAAAAGAAAACTTCCCTCAGTTGAACTTACTATGGAAGCTAAAAAAAGAATAGCAAGAGGCAATAAATTGCACTCATTTGCAAAAAATTGGTTTCAACGAATGGATGGATGTGAAGCTTCCGAATCTAATTTAGATGGGGTTCATTTTGGACTTCCTGTTGTAGGAAGAATTGATGCAAAAATAAATGGGTCGATTATAGAACTAAAAACAAAAGCGAATATACCTATGAATGCAGAGGAAATTTTCCAAAGATGTCCCGGAGACATTGAGCAACTTGGATTTTATTCTGTTTTAGACCCAACAAAGCCGGTAAAAAACTATCTTGTATATATGTCACATGGATCTCCTGCTGAAGTAAGAGCATTTAAGGTCATAGTAAAAGATCACAACAGAATAAAGGGAGTGCTTAAAAAAAGAATTGATGATATTCAAGATGCATTAAAAAAGAAAGATCCTTCTGCTCTTGGACACTGTAGGTATTGTTGGGAGGGCTGTCAACTTAAAAAAGAGGATATATGTAAGTGGTCAGAAATTCCTAGAAAGGAATGTGAAATTTCAGAATTTATAGAAATTTCAGAAGATATTTCTTTCGCTGAAAAGTTTGAAAAATCTTTAAATACTTGGAATGGATCAGATCAAACTATTCCTATTTTCGGCTTGATTCTTCCATTAAAATATTTTCATAAAAATATTCTAGGGAAGGATGATCCATTTGAAAAAAGCTCGGATGAAACAAAGAACGAGGATCATATAAAGGATTTAGTATTTAATTTTAAGAAAAGATATAATCCAGAAAAGGGCAGTATCCCTGTGCAATCTTTTACAGAAATTTCTTTTTCAAGACATAATTGGATTAAATATATCAGTACCTCTAGACCTCAGGGAGAAGTCCTTCCCTTTATTTCTTGTACTAATGAATATAACTATGAGGGAATTCTAACATCTCCTCCAAAATATAGATTAGCAGAGCTTGGAATAATTGCTTCAACTTTTGGAAAGTCAAGTGGACTAATTTTTATTTATTATCCGAATGTTGACAAGGGACAGTATCGTGTATTTAAAATAGATTATTCTTTTTCAGAAAAATCTAAAATAAGAATAAGGAAAATAATTGATATAATTAAGTCTGAAGATGAAAAATCGATGAAAAATTTACCGGCATGTCCATGGTTTCTTAGTAAAGATAATTGCATAGGGTGTAATTTTAGAAAAGATTGCGCACAATCCTTTGAGTGTTAAATTTTTCCTTATTGATTCGAACGGAGTGTAATTTTAGAGAAGTTGTGGTATTTTTTCTTTATTCTCATCTTCTAGATGGTCTTTTGCTAATTTCATTAATCTAATCTTTTGTTGAAAATCAATATCAGATATTTCCCCTTTTACATATCTTTCGTTTAAAATTTCTATTGGACTTTTTTCTCTTGTTGCGATTTGTGGTATAGTATAGTTAAGTGCATTAGTTGGATTTTGTTGAAATAGTTGGGTTTTTATGGGGTTATTGAAGGCGAAATCAATTGTATCTTGTTTTAATTTACTTGAAACTTTTGCATAAATCTGTGTTGTTGTAATTTGACTATGCCCGAGTAAATTTGATACAGAGTAGATGTCTCTTGTTTTTTCATAAACATAAGTTGCATAAAAATGTCTGAAACTATGAAATCTAAATTTATATATCGGAGTGCTTTCTCTGTATCTCGTTGGCTTTTTGTATGTCACTACAGTTACTATCTCATCTAGACTTGCGGATTTCCTAGCCTGTCTAAACCACTCATGCAGTGTTTTCTTTCTTAGAGGCAGATCTGGGGATTTGGCAGAAGGTAAGAACCATTTTCCACCTCCAATAATATCCAACCATTTTTTAATTGGTGATATTGTGCATTCCGGAAGAGGAACTATTCTATCTTTTCCGTAGCCTCCTTGTTTCTTTCTATTAGAGTTTTTACCATCTCTTATTTTGATGGTTCGTTTTTCTAAATCGATGTCATTGATTTGAAGATTGCAAGCTTCATTTACCCTTAGCCCACACATAACTGCTATAAAACAAGCCATCGAGCATTTAGGCCTGGCTATAGCATCGAAGAGTTTAATTAATTCCTGTTTCGTGATTATATCTGGTAATTTATTTATGTTTCCCATTACAGACTCTTGATTATATTATTTATTTCTTCCATCATTAGAAGTCCGCTGTTGCTTTCCTTGACCCGTCTTCTGTTTGCTGAAATTTCCATAGCTTTTTTACATGATATTTGTCCTTTTTCTAGATTTTTTTTAATATCCTCGGGAATTCTAGTTGCCAAGAACCACCGGTAGGCAGTTGAAGGATTCAGGCTGTTCCCTAAGAGGTATTCATATAGTATTCTTTCGTTAGAAGTTAGATCTCTTGGTTTTTTTAGGTTCTCGGAGTTACTACGTCTGCCATAATGGAGATTTCCTTCGTAATATCTTCTACAATGAGACATCATAGGGATAAGCCTATCGTCCTCTATTTCTGGCAAGATGCTTTTGATGTCTGTTTTTATGTGATTGATTGCATCAAAGATACTTATTTTCTTTCCATTTTTCCTTATTTTATGATTTCCTATTCGTTCGTAGCTCATGTTTTCCATATAGTAATTAAAACTATTTTGTTTATATTGTTTGTAATGCGTTTGTAATGCGTTTAAGAAAAAAGAGTTTTTTTCGAAACATCGAAGTCATATTCGCCGGTGATTGTTCCGGTTGTGATTCCTAGGAGGAGGGGGATGATTAGGTTTAGCATTTCAATATTATAACAATTCTTTCTTAAAAAATATTTTGGAATAATTTTTTGAGAAGATTTTTGTTTTATTTTGTCGTCGGTAATTAGTTATGAAATATATTATATGTTATAATATACGTATTTTTATAATATATTTTCGGATATAGTATATTGAATATGTTAGGTTTAATATGCTATATTATAGAGTAGTCTTTCTTATAAAGGGTATATTTGATGATGTTTTGTAAAATGGAGATGAGTAATTTTTTTAGATTAAATAGGAAAATAATCTTATCTTTGATTGCCGTTTTTTTTGTTTTGGCTGGGATTTTTTTTGTGAGTGCGTATGTTAGTGGTAAGAATGTTGTCGACGATGTGACTTTGCAATGGGTTTCGCATACGGAATATTGGAGTAATGATCAGGCTTCTACGATTGTTAGACTGGCTGATTATAAAGGGAATGCTTACAGTGTTGATTCTTGTAGTGTTACGATTTTAAATCCAGATAAAAGCGTTTTTGTGGATGATGTTGCTATGACTGAGTCTGCAATTGATGGTAATTGGTATAGAGTGGATTCTTTGATTGGAGCTACAATGGGAACCTATGAGCAAGAGGTTACTTGTACTAAGGATCAGCAGACTGTTAAATCTTCACAGTCTTTTCATTTGAACCCTGCTTTAGAAGAAGTTAATGTGGTTTCTCAGAATTTGGATTTGTTAAATGATAGCTTGTTTTCTTTTGATGTTGAAATTAACGGTGTTTTGAGCGATAGTAATGAATCTATTTATGGTAGAATCAATGTTGCCGAAACTAATTTGGATAATGCTTTGACTACTGTTAAACAAAATATTTTAGATGAGCTCGATAGTATTGGTGTTGAGGGTTATGATAATTTTACTAATATTAGTGCTACTGTTTTGGCTAGAATTGATGAACTTGATATTAGTTTTAGTAATGATTTAGTTTCTGTTTATTTGGATCTTGATAGTTTTTTGACTTATATGGAGAATAATTTATCTTTACAAATGACTGGTATGTTTGAGGATTTGATTGCGCAATTAAGTGCAGTTAAATCAGATAGTGAATGGATTGTTTCTAATACAATGGATCAGACAGATAGAGCTGCGATTGATGCAAGATTTAGTTCTGTTGATGCAGATTTAGATAAGCTTTTGGTTTTTTGTGGAGAAACTGTTACGAATACTAGTGATTTGTGTCAGGAGATTTATGATATTCGAGATGCAGTTGTAGTTTTGAGGGCCGAACAACAGACACATTATGATAGCTTTAATGAAACTACCTATAATACTTGGGAATTGTTGAGTGGAGATGTAACTACTAATATTAATAGCGTGTTGATTGCTTTAAATATAATTAAAGAACAGAACCAGGAAATTAATTCCACTACTCATGAGATTCTTGATGAGATTCAGGGAGAGATTATGGTTAATATCATTTCCTGATTTTTTATTTTTATTTTTAGCATTTATTTTACTTGTTTATTTTTGGAGATATATATGATAAGAAGAATAGATAGAAGGGTTTATGTTTTTGGTGGAGTCTTTTTAGCTGTGGCTTTTTTGATTGGGATATATTTTGTTTTTTTTAGTGTTAGTCCTTTGATATCTATGGTTTCGGGTACAGAATATATTAGTAGTGAAGAGGGTCAAGTTATTGTTAGGATGCATGATTCTAAGAATCGTCCTATCTTAAATGCTGAATGTATTGTTTCTTTACTTTATCCTGATAAGACTTTTTTTATAGTAGATAACCCAATGGTGCCTACAACAGTCCCTGGTAATTATTACATATCTTTTATTACTCCAGCTCAGCCAGGAATTTATGAGGAATATATTAATTGTGAGGTGGGTGGGAGCACTATGCTTGTTTCCTCTTCTTTTCATGTCTCTGCGGGTCTTAATTTAGTGGCTGAGGTTTTTAATACGCAGCAGGTTCAGTTTCAGAGAGTTATTAATGACATACTGGTTACTCAGGAACTTCTTCGAAATAATTTAGAGAATATGACTGATAGATTGGCTAATGTTGAAACGAAGCTTGATGATAGGCTTGAGGATAATCAGTTTGCGATGTTGGATAAATTTGCTCGAATGGGTGGTGCTATGGAAGATATTTTTGCGGAAGATGCTATTGATTCTAGTTGATTTTTTTGATTTTACTTATTATGATCTGTTTTTTATTCTTGTAGATATCTGGTTTGCCTTGGAATTTTATTTGATCGTCTGGGTTTAGATTTAGGGTTGATGTATCGAAGATTATTAGTTCGGTTGTTTTGTTTTGAAGTTGGATTGTTGTTTTGAAGTTGGATTGAGATATCGATTCTATTGTGGCGGTTTGGGTTGATTTTGTTTGGGAGATGAAGGTTATTGTTAGGATTCCTAGGAGGGTTAGTATTAGTGTTAGATGTTGGAGTTTCATTTGGTTTGGAATTCGATTATGTCTTTGTCTTTTAAGATGTGGTCTAGTCCTATTACTTGGCCGCCGAATTTACTGGAAGGTCCCCAGACTCTTGCTCTTTTGATCTTCTTTGACATTCCTTTCAGTATTTTTTCTGCGGCATATTTGAAGGTTGAATTTTTTGGGAGTATCATTGGGTCTAGGCTTGGATCTTTTTTGGGTTCTTTTGTGTAGATTCTGATTATTGGAAATGTTTTGAATATTTTTTGTTTTAGTTTTTTTAGTTCTAGTTTGGTTGGATTTTTGTTAAGAAAGATGTAGTCGTAGGTTTTGAATTTGGACTTTAGGTTTGCTTTGATTTTTCTTAGTCCTATTTCTGATAAGAGGTCTGATTTGTTGAAGATTAGGATTATTCTAGCTTTGGTTCGGTAGATGAAAACTTCGGCTTCTTTTATTTGGTCTAGTTTGTCGATTGTTAGTAGAAGTGTGTCGGTTGAGTTGGTGAGGGATTTATCGTGATTTGGGAATGAGGGAATGTCGATGATTTGGATTTGAGCATCTTCGTACATAAAGGTTCCGAGTTGAGGTTGGAAAGTTGTGAATTCATGTGGCGAGGTTTTTGCTTTTTGTTTTGTTAAGGTGTTGAATATTGTTGATTTTCCGGTGTTTGGGAATCCTGCCAAAACGCATTGCATGTCGGCTTTTTTGATACCGGCCTGTCCTCCTTTGCCTGATTTTTTTTGTTTGGCCATAGAAGATTTTATTTTTTTGTAACGGTTGGTTAGATTTTTCCGCATCTTTTCGGAGGATTTATGTTTTGGAACTTCTTTCATCATGACTTCTAGGCATTCTATTCGCTCTTGATCGGAAGTTGCTTTGAGATATTCTTCTTCGGCTTTTTGGTAGAACGGTGATTGGTTTGTGGAAGCCATAAGGTTTTTAATGATTGAAGGTTTATGAATTTTATGGAGAGGAGATTTATTTGGTTTGGTGTTTTTGTTTTATTAATAGGCGGAGTTTTTGCTGGTTTGGTTGATGATGACTTAGGGAAGTTTAATAATGGAGATTTAGGAAATAATCAAAATTCTTCTGAAAATGTGGTTTTTGAAGATAGTGGAAATGGAAATAATAATGTTTCTGAAGTTGGAAAATTTTACACAGCTAATTTTTACATTGCTTTGATAATTGTATTGCTTATGTTAGTTCCTGTTGGAGTTTTTGTTTGGTTATGGATTCGTGGACCTAGGAATAAGTGGAAGAAGTAAATTCGAAAGGTTTTTGAATTGAGAGCAATATTTTACTATTATGAGATTGGCTGTGTTATTTAGTGGAGGGAAGGATTCTAGTTTGGTTTTGCATAAAGTTTTGAAAGCTGGGCATGAGGTTGATTATTTGTTGAATATTGTTTCGGATAATGAGGATAGTTTTATGTTTCATAAGCAGGATTTTGGTTTGTTGGAGGCGCAAATTAATCGGCTTGGGATTGAGGCTATTTCTATTGGGACTGCGGGTGAGAAGGAAAAGGAGTTGGATGATTTACGGGAGTTGATTGGGAAAGTTAAAGATAAGATTGAGGGTATTGTTGTTGGGGGGATTGCGTCTTCTTATCAAGGTGAGCGGGTGAAGAAAATTTGTGACGAGTTTGGTTTGGAATTTGTTGCGCCACTTTTGGGTTATGCGCCGGAGATGCTTTGGAGGGAATTGTTGGATGAGGGATTTGAGGTTATTATGATTAAGATTTGTTGTGATGGTATTGAAAAAGATTGGATTGGTCGAGTGATTAATGAGACGGCTTTGGATGAGTTACGGGAGTTGTCGAAGAAGTTTCAGTTTAGGATGGATTTTGAGGGTGGGGAGGCGGAGAGTTGTGTTTTGAATATGCCGGAGTATTCGAGTAGGATTAATATTGATTTTGATGTGGTTAGTGAGGGCGAGTTTCGGCATTTGATGAGGAATGTGAAAATTAAATCAAAGATTTAATTTTCGGTGTAATAGTGTAATAGTGTAATAGTGTAATAGTGTTCCATGAAAAATCATGGGCTTCGCCGTACGATTTCTTATGGACACTTTGTTTGACTTTAGGAATTTTTTTAAAGATTGTTTGAAATTAATTTTATTTTTCTATAACAAATAATCCTTGTGGAGTATATACATCTCTGTTTTTTGGGAAGCCAAGATATGTCGATTTCTTAATTTTGAAGCCTATTTCTGTAAATAGATTTTCCCATTCTTCCATAGACCTATAAGTAAAAGGAATTGGTTCGGCTTTTCTTTCTAATAGTAGTCTATTTGCTATCCAGTCATTAGTAGAGATTACCATTATTTTTTCTTTATGGTTTAATTTTTCAAATTCTCTATTTGGTCCTATGTTTTCTACTAGTGTTTTTGATTTTGAATATGTGTCTTCTAAAATTGTTATAGTTATGTTTTCAAATGAATTGTAAATTTCCTTGAGGTATTGTTCCTGTAACTCAAAGCTCATGTGATGAAGTACACAAGTTATTATTATTCCAGTAGCATTACTTCTTTCTAAATATTCTTTGAAGTGCCTTGGTTTGACAACTTCAAGGCTTAGATTTTCATTTCTATATTGTTTCCATTCTGGATAACTATCTATATCTATTCCTATTATTTTTTCAAATTTTTCAGAATCTTTTAGTATATGTAAAAGGATTCCCGTTCCGCACCCTAAATCTAATAATTCTTTTGTTTTTGGTATATTCGGTATTATATGTTTGTCGAAGTATTTTGACTGCATAATTTGAATATATCCTATGGTGTTCTTTTCGTGTAATATTTTTCTATTTTCCTTATGAAATTTTTCTAAATTCATTGTGGTGAAAAAGTTTTCTAAATCCAATAAAAATTCTTCTGAATGTCCCAAGATTTTCATACTTTTTCTGAGATTTTTAATAATGAAGTTATTGACACTTGGATTGCTCATAAATTTTTTGATAGTATCTAATTCTTTATTGTGTACCATAATATCCTAAGTTGTTTAAGATTTATAAATTTGAGCAAACATTTAAGATTATTATTTTGATTGGGCAATTGTTTTAAAGTTGGATTGGAGTATTGATGAATGGAAAGTGATTTGGTTTTGCGTGCGCGGGAGTTTGCGGAGAAGAAACATGAAGGGCAGGTTCGGAAAGATGGGACGCCTTATTTCGGTCATTTGGTTCGGGTTGCGGATATTGTTTTGAAGTTTAAGAAGTGTAAGCGGATTGATGAGATTGTTGCGGCTGCGTTTTTGCATGATACGTTGGAGGATAGTGATACGGGGATTTCGGAGTTGAGGAAGGAGTTTGGTGAGGTTGTTGCTTTGCTTGTTGTTGAGCTAACTAGTGATAAGCTTCGGGCTAAGTTGGATGGGAAGGCGAATTATTTGTCGGCTAAGTTTTCGAGTGAGAGGGCGATTAGTAATTGGGCTTTGGTGATTAAATTGGCGGATCGGTTGGATAATGTTTCGGATTTAGGGGAGAGGGATGAGGAGTTTCGGGAAAGGTTGAAAGGGCAGACTGTTTTGTTATTGGATGCTTTGGAAGAGAAGAGGGAGTTGACTGCTACGCATAAGAAGTTGATTTTGGCGATTCGGGATAGGTTGGGAAAGATTTAATATTGCTGAATTTGTTTTATTGATATGAAGATTGATTTACATATGCATTCTACGGCTTCGGATGGGGAGTTGTCGCCTGAGGAGTTGGTTGATTGGGCTATTGAGAAGGGATTGAAGGCGATTGCTATTACGGATCATGAGGTTGTGGGTGGTTCGAGGCGGGCTGTTGAGTATGCTGAAGGAAAGGGAATTGAGGTTGTTTCGGGGATTGAGATTGGGGCGGATGATGAGGAATTGGGTGTTTTTGATATTCATATTGTTGGGTTGTTTTTGGATTTGGAAAATGAGGGGTTGTTGGATTTGTCTGAGAAGTTGATGAAAGCGAGAGAGATTCAGAAGAGAGGGATGATTGTGAAGCTTAATGATTTGGGTTATGAGATAAGCTTTGAAGAATTAATGCGAGAAGTTGATGGTGTGAATTACGGGAGACCACACATTGCTCAGATTTTGATGAGGAGGTATAGCGAGTTTAAGAGTATCAGTGATGTTTTTGATAAATTGCTTGGATATACGGGAAGTGCTAATGTTGTTCAACGGAAAGAAGGCATAGCTAAAACTATCGAGGTTATCCATAGTGCTGGCGGTGTTGCTATTTTGGCGCATCCTATGTTTAGGGAAGATTATGAGAGTGTTATTGATAAGTTTGTTGATCTTGGCGGAGATGGGATTGAGGTTGATTATTTTTATGGAAATCGAAAGACTGGTGAGAATGTGGGTTTAGAGTTGGTTGAGAGAGTGAGAAGGATTGCAGAGAAAAAAGGGTTGATAATTTCGGGTGGTGGGGATTTTCATAGGAGTTCGGATCCTCATGAGATTGGGGATTATGGGGTTAGTGAGAAAGAGTTTGATATGTTGAAAAAATATTGGAGCGAGAAATGGAAAAAGAATTAATATTGGAAGTTAAAAAAAAGAAGGAGTTTAGTGCTTTGCCGGATTCGGTTGTTGTTCGGGCTTTGGAGAAAAGTGGGGATGATGTTAAAGAGGCTCGTAAGTTTTTGCGAAAATATTTTGGGGTATTTTTGACGAACCGGGTCTTGAAAGGGAAGGGCGATTTGTTGGAAGCGCATATATCTAGTAAGAAGCGGGATTATGAAAAGTTTTATTCTGAGATTTTTGATGTTGTTGGAGATGTGAAAAGTGTTGTTGATTTGGGATGTGGAGTTAATGGGTTTTCGTATGAGTTTTTGCCAGGATTTCCGAAGTATGTTGGGGTTGAAGCTGCGGGGCAGTTGGTTGGGCAGATGAATGAGTTTTTTGAGGAGAAGGGGTTTGATGCTGAGGCGATTTGTGGGGATTTGTTTGATGTTGATTTTGTGGTGAAAACTTTGAAAAGGACAAAAGGAAATAGTGTGGTTTTTTTGTTTCAGGTTGTGGATGCTTTAGAAAGTGTGGAGCGGAATTTTAGTTTGAAGTTGATTTCTAAGATTATGGAGAATTGTGAGTGGTTGGTTTTGAGTGTTCCGTTGGTTAGTCTTGGCGGCGGGAAAAAGTTTGCGGTTAAGCGGAAGTGGTTGATGGATTATTTGGAAGAGGGGTTTGAGGTTGTTAGGGATTTTGAGATGTTTGGGGAGCGGGTTTTGATTGTTGTTAGGAAGAATTAGTTTTTTATGAATGATATTTTAGAGAATAGGAGATTTTTTAAGTCAGATAAGTCTGGTTTTTTTATGATATATGTCGTTGGTCACAAGAGTCCGGATAGTGATTCGGTTTGTTCGGCTTTGGCTGTTGCGGAGTTGAAGAGTTTGTTGGGAGAGAAGGCTGAGGCGAAAGTTGCTGGTGAGGTTAATGCGGAGACTAGGTTTATTTTGGAGAAGTTTGGTTTGGAAGTTCCTGAGATTTTGGATAGTGCTGAGGATGAGGATATTATTTTGGTTGATCATTCGGATGTGTCGCAGGGAGTTGATGGTCTAGATAAGGCTCGGGTTGTCGGGATAATTGATCATCATAAGCTTGGAGATGTTGAGACGAGTGTTCCTGTTGAGGTTTTGATTCGACCGCTTGGTTGTACTTGCACGATTGTTAAGGGTTTGTATGATTATTATGGTAAGGAAATTAGTAAGGATATTGCTGGGATTATGCTTTGTGCGATTTTGTCTGATAGTGTTATTTTTCGGTCGCCGACTACGACTGATGAGGATAGGAAGGTTGTTGAAGAGTTGATGGAGATTGCGGAAGTTGATGATATTGAGAGTTTGGGGATGGAGATGTTTAGGGTTAAGTCTGCGGTTGAGGGAGTGAGTGCTGGGGATTTGGTACAGAGAGATTACAAGGATTTTGATATGGGTGGGCGGAAGATTGGTGTTGGTCAGTTGGAGTTGATTGATTTAGGAATGTTGAATGGGCGAGAGGATGAGTTGTTGGAGGAAATGGAGAGCTTGTTGGATGATGGGCGAGATGCGGTGTTTTTGATGTTGACGGATATTATGAAGGAGGGGACGATGTTGCTTTGTGTTTCTAAGGATGCGGGATTAAGAGAGGATGTTTTTGGTGGTGAGGGGGATGGTTGGTATGAGGGGATGATGTCTAGGAAGAAGCAGGTTGTTCCGAAATTGGAGGAGTTTTTTGGATGATGGATTCTTTGAATATTGTTAATTATGTTTTAGATAATACAGGGTTTGTTTCGTTGTTAGCTTCCGCTTATATTATTTCTACCTGTAGTGCTTTTTATTTACTTGACGAAGGAAGAAAAATGTCTAATGATATGGTTAGGGATTTATCTGGGTTGGTTTTGGAGATAAAAGATGATAAAGAAATATTAATATCTCTTCAGGAGCTTGCTCGGAAAGATTTTACTAGAAATAGGAAAAATTATTTTCGAGAAGTGGATTCGAGTGGTTTAGATATTTTGTCGAAATATTGAATTAATTGAATGATAAGTTATTTAAGGATAGAATTGATTTTATTATTATGAAATTTCAGAAGAAGGTTTTGGCGAATGGGTTGACTGTTTTGTTCGAGAAGCGGGATGTTGATGTGACGACTGTGATGCTTGGGGTTCGGTATGGGTCGGGTTATGATTCGGTTGAGGAGAAGGGGATGGCGCATTTTATTGAGCATTTGTGTTTTAAAGGGACGGAGAAGAGGAGTGTTAGGGAGATTGCTCAGGAAATTGAGAGTGTTGGTGGAGATTTGAATGCGTTTACTCATGAAGAGATTACGGCTTATCATGTGAGATTACCTTCGAAACATTTAGATATCGCTATGGATGTTATTTTTGATATTTTCTTTAACCCTATTTTTCCTGAAGAGGATATTGAGAGGGAGGCTAGTGTTATTTGTGAGGAGATTAAGATGTATAAGGATAATCCGAAGTTGCATACGATGGAGAAGATTAAGGAGAATTTGTATGGAGAGCCTTTTGGTATTTTTGCTGCGGGAAAACAGGAAGTTGTTCGGAGTATGACTAGGGAGCAGCTGAAAGGTAGGCATGATGAGATTTATGTTCCTAAAAATTCTGTTCTTTGTGTTGTTGGAAATAATAATTTTGAAGAGATTGTTTCTTTTGCCGAAAAATTATCTGATAATAGGAAAGGTGAAGGAAGGTTAGAATTGCCGGAGATTGTTTTTAGGAATATTAAAGATAAGGAAAGTCGTTCTGGATTGGAGCAAGCTAATGTTGCGCTTGGTTTTCATTTTCCTAAGGCGAGCGAAAAAGACCATTATGTTGCTGAGATTTTTTCTGCTATTTTAGGAGAGGGAATGAGTAGTAAGCTTTTTATGGAAGTTCGGGAAAAGCGGGGTTTGGTTTATGGAGTGAAGAGTGATTTAGATATGGGGAAAAATTATGGTTATATGGTGATTTGGGCTGGGACTGATCCTAGTAAGGTTGAAGAGGTTGAGAATATTTGTAGGAGTGAATTTTCTAAGATGAAGGATTTGACGCAAAAAGAGTTGGATGGTGCTAAGGTTCAGGTTGTGGGAAATCGGAAGGTTGAGAGTGAGGGGTCAAGTGATACGGCTGTTGGTTTGATTATGGAAGAGATTAGTGGGAATGCTGAGGAGTATTATGATTACGAGGAGAAGATTGATGAGGTGACGCTTGATGAAATTAGGAAGTTGGCGGAGATAGCAGAGTTTGCTTCGTTTAGTTTGGGACCTTAAGATAATAGATTTAGTAGTTTATCAATTTGGTTTTTACTTAATATTTTTTGTAGTTTTTTTTCTGTTGCGTTGAATATGTTTTTTAGAGATTTAAATTCTATTAGGAGATTTTGTGCGGTTGTTGGGCCGATTTCTGGGAAGCCTTCTAGGATGAATTGTTTTTGTTCTTCTGGTGTTTGTTTTGATTTTGTTTGGCGAAGTGAGAAATCTTGTTGTGATTTATCTTGGCGTTTTGCGATTTGGATTAGGAATTTTACGGTGTCCTCTTCGTTTTCGGTGTAGATGATTGGGATTAGTTTTGCGATTGCAAGGATTGCGCCGCGGATTGCGTTTGGATGAAGTCGGGATTTGTAGCTGAAGTCGAAGCCTTCTAAAATTAGGTATTGGGTTTGGTATTTTTTCATTTCTTTGATTTGGTTGAAGAGTCGTTTGTCTGTTATGGAAGATTGGAAGTCGGTGTAGGTTTTTCTTTCGATTATTGTGTCGCTGATTAGGTAGTCGCCGATTTGGAGGATTTCTTCTGAGAAGTTTGCTTGGAGTTCGATTAGGTTTGCCTTGATTAGGGAATTGTTTTCTCGCTTGTCTAGGATAATTGACGTTTTTGGATTTGGGCAGGTTTGGATTTTTTTGGATTTGGATTTTGAGAATATGTTTTCTATTTGTTTCATGATAATGAAGGGGTTTTGTTGTTTATAGTTTTTATTCCATAAAAAATCACGGCATCTTCGATGCCGCATTTCTTGTGAAAAATATTATGAGATATAGGTTATAGGTTGGAATTTTTTATAATAAAGTGTGTTGGGTTTCTTGGACGGGACTTTCGAAATCTTTTTTTATTTCTTGAATTGCAGAGTGCATCCTTTTTTCTTTGTTTTGGGCAACGTAGTGGAAGGTCTCGTCTAATGTTTTTTTAGTGATTAGGATTTTTAGTTTTCCTTTAGATAGTCTGGCCGTTCTTCCAGCTCTTTGGATTTTTCTTATGGCTGAAGGAATTGGTTCGTAGAAAATTACTTCGGAAACTTCTGGTATATCTAGTCCTTCTTCTGCAATTGAAGTTGCGACTAAAACATTTATTTCACCTGAGGAGAATTTTTTAATCATCGCTTTTTGTTCTCGTTGTTTTAGTCCGGTTGTTTTTCCTTTGCCGTGTTGTTTGATTGTTTGACCTACGAAGTTGTCAGCTTTGATTCCCTTTATTTTATTTAGTTCTTCTGAAATTGTTCGGACTGTTTCTCGGAATTGGGCGAAGATTATTATTTTAGAATTCGGATCTTCGTTGAATTGTTTGGTGACGATTTCTTTTAGTTTGTTTAGTTTTGGGTGTTCTTGGTTTAGTAATTGAGTTAGGGAAAATGCTTTTGCGAATTCTGGGGCTTTGGTTAGCCTTTGGACCCCCATCGATTTTTTTTCTGCGGCTTGTTTAAAGAGGTCTTTGAGATAGGCTATGAATGACGAAACTGTTTGGGTTTCTAGGAGAGTTAGGGCGTGGGAGATTTTTAGTGCGGTTGCGGTTGCTGACATTGCGAGCATTTTATTCATGTCTTTTTTCTTTTTTATTTCTTGGATTAGGCGACCTTGGGTTTTTAGGAGCATGGTTTTTGAAGGGTAGCCAAAGAAGATTCCTCTGTGTTTTAATTCTGCTACTTTTTTATGGTAGATTGATTCTAGCAAGAGTTTTATTTCTAGGAATTCTGGGGGAAAGTCGACTTCTATTTTTTCGAATTCTAGGTCTTGAAGATATGGTTTTACATCTGGGGAATCTCTTGTTCTTATCTCTACTGCCGAAACTCCTAGATTTTGACAGACTTCTTGGATTGTTTTTTTGTCGCCGCCTGGTGATGCTGTTAGTGCTAGGACTCGCGGATTTTCGGCTTGCATTTTGTAGCGTTGTGCTATGTTGTTGTAGGCGTAGTTTTTTAGGCAGCGGTGACATTCGTCTACGATTAAGAGGGAGACTTCGGATAGAGAGTAGAGTTCTTTTTTGATGTCGTTTGCGATGCATTGCGGGGTGGAGAAGATGAATTCTGCGGTTTCCCATATTTCTTTTCTTTTGGTTGCTGCGGTTTTTCCGGTGAAGAGTTGCATGTCGGCCCAATCTTCTGGGAGTTGTTTTTTGAATGATTCGAAATGTTGTTCAATTAGTGGTTTTGTCGGGGCGAGGATTAGGATTTTTTGGAGTGGGAATTTTTTGAATCTGTCGATTGTTGCCATTAGGGCGATTAGTGTTTTTCCTGTTCCGGTTGGTAGGATGACTAAGCAGTCTGAGTTTTTGGCGGTTTGGAATATTGAGATTTGATATTCTCTTGGAGTCATTTTTAGTTCTTGCATATATAGTGGAGTTCGATTAAGTTTATAAGTTTTGGAGTTGTTTAATTTTTATAAATATGACTGAATAGGAAGCTTATGAGAAGGTTAGGAATAAATTGTATTCAAGCTATGGAGGCAAAGAAAAATATCTTAAGTATATTGAAGAACATGGCATAGGAGCTCCTAAAGTTTCGGGTTTGGCTGCCATTGAATTGACGCATAAACATTTGGATAGTTTACCTTCTCTGAGGCCTAAGAGAATAAGTCGTTGAATTTTATTCTATAAAAAATCACACAGCCTTCGGCCGCGCATTTCCTATAGAAGAAGAGATAAAAATAGTTTACATGTTTTTTGGTTTTTATATTATTAAGCCCTAGCCTAGAGTTATTGCGATTATTGTGAAGATTGTTATCCAGAGTGCTCGACTTGCGAAGAATATTCTAAATTCGCTTGGTTCTCCGAGTGGTGTTATTTATTATGCAATGTTGTAGATTGGTCTAGTTTTTGAATGTTTTTGATTATTTTCCTTGATGTTTTTATTGGGAAGTTTATTATTTTTTCTAAAGGTGTTATTAGTTTCTTTTTGCATTTGTGTGTTAATTTATTTTCTGCATTATCGAAATATTTTTTTGTTTCCAAATATCCGGCCTGGATTATTTTTTTATGATTCACTATCTTGTAAGAATTGAATCTATTTAGATTTGGTTCTATTAGTATTATTTTTTTTGCATTGCTGATTTTCGATTCAGTTTGGTTTAATATGTAATACGTTGAAGCTTTTCTTAGTATCCCTATTTTTGTTTTTAGATTTTGCATAAAGTTTGTTTTTGGATTTTTATATTTGTAGTTTGTGCCTTTTCTGTTTATTACGTTTATTGCTAATTTTATATTATTTTTTTTTGCTACTTCAATTGGAAGATTTGAGCTTACGCATCCATCTATATATATTTCTCCTTTTATTTTTACTGTGTTTAGTATTCCCGGTATTGCGGAGGAGGCTAGGACTGCATCGTAAATTTTTATATCATCCTTTTTTGTAAAGACTTTTTCTTTTCCGTTTTTGAGTTTTGTTGCTATTATTTTTAAAGGTATTTTAGTGTCCTTTATTTTTTTATCTTGAAATAGTTCTTTTAGAAATGCTTTTCCTTTTCTATAGTCGACTCTTCCTTGAAGATATTTTATTTCGAAAAGGTTTTTTGTTTTTAGATTCTTTATTTTATTTTGAATTGTCTTGGATGTTTCTCCTAGCGCGTAAAGTGAACCGATTACACTTCCCATTGAAGTTCCTATTATTTCGTCTGGTGTTAAGGAATTTCTCTCTAGATATTTTATTGTTCCTATATGTGCTAGTCCTAGTGAAGATCCTCCTGATAAGACCAGAGAGAATTTTTTTCTTTTTAGAGATTTTCTTTTGTAGGTCTTTTCTTTTGACATTAGATTATTAATCCCCAGCCTAGAATAATTGCGGTTATTGTAAATATTGTTATCCAGAGTGCTCGACTTGCGAAGAATATTTTTGAGCCGTCTAGTTTTCCGAGTGGGATTATTGACCATGCGATGTAGTATATTGAGAGTTTTGCGAAGAGTTCGAAACCGATGATATAGGCTGCGATTGCGAAAACTAGATTTGCAATGATTCCCCAGGCTGCGATCCATGCCATGTGCCATTCTGTTACTTCGGTGAATCTGTAGAGTCCGTGTCTTCGTGATGCTCTTTCTGGTTTTGCTTTTACATCAAATTCTAGTATTCCAAGCCAGAAGATTAAGCCTTTCGAGAAGAGTGCTAGTAGGAGTGGTAGCCAGAGCATTGGGATTGGTTTTAGAAAGTGCATATCTTTTCGTAGTCCGTATTGTTGTAGTGTCCAGAATTTTGTTTTGATACCGATTTCGAAATTGTAGGCTGCCATTTTTTTTGCTAGGATGTTTATAGTTAGTATTATTAGGAAGATTAGGAATGCGGGAAATAAGATGGTTGTGTTTTTGAAGGAGACGGTTAGAGCTAGGACTATTGCTGCAAGAATGACTGTGAAGGGTTCATTGTTCATGATTTTTTTTAGGGATGGATTTTTATAAAGCTGTCGTTGATAGTATGTTTTTGAGCATAGAAATGTATTTAAATGAATATGGAGTTGATGTTTCATGTTGAGGATAAAAAGGTTAAGCGAATCGGTTGGAAAGCGAGTTTATACGGACTCTGGTGATTTATTTGGAATGATTGAGGAAGTTAATTTGATTGATAATAAGATAGACGGATGGAGAATTGTTGTTTCGCGTGAATCTGGAATGGTTGAGATTTTGGGTGGAGCTCGAGGGATTATTGTTCCGCACCAGTTTATTAAAGCGATTGGGGATATAATTATTATTAATAAGAATGCTGTTCCTATTCAGAGGGAAGAGGAAGATATGGATTTTGGTTCTGATGATGAAGTTGAGATGTAGATAGTCTTTGATAATTGCTTGTTTATTATTGTTTTTGTTCCATAAAAAATCATGGGCTTCGCCACATAATTTCTTATGGAAGGTTGTAGTCTAATTGCATAATTTTTATATAGATTAAAGTTTGTTTGATGCTATGGTTGATTATATTAAACAGATGGAAAGTAGAGAAAATGCGTTTATGTCTGGGTATTATTGGAGAAACGGGGAATATGGACAACATGAGTATTATAAAAAAGGTGTTTCTTTCGGAAAATTTTCTGGGAGTCTGTGGGGTATGATTAATAATTCAGAGAAAGTAGAGGGAATTTGTGCTGGTTCTTTTTTAAAAGAATTAAAAGAATTAACTAATTTTTCAAAAAAGAATTTCATGTTTTTATCTGAAAAAAATAAAGAGAGAATAGATAAAGATATCAAATATTTTGAGAGAGTCGTTGAGAGGAATGAGCTTCAGGGCATAGTAGACAGAATCGCACAACATGAGTTTTAGGAGTCTTTAAATAAGTTTGATTGCTTGTTTTATTATGATATTTGATAATCCGTTTTTTACCGAGATGTTGTTGCCGTTTTTGTTGGTGTTTGTGGTGGTGTTTGCGATTTTGCAGAAATCTGAAATTTTAGGTAAAGGTAAAGCTCAAATTGATGCAATTGTTGGGATGGTTATTGGTTTGATTTTGATTGGGTTCCCGCAGCCTAGAGATATTTTGGTTGGAATTTTGCCTTGGATGGCTGTTGGTGTTGCTGTCCTTTTAGTATTTTTTATTTTGTATGGTTTTGTTTCGGGGGATATGAGTAAAGATGAGAATATGCCTAAATGGTTGAAGTATACTTTTTTAGGACTTGCTGCTGTTTTTACTATTGGTGTTGTTTTGTATGTTAGCGGAGGATGGGATTGGCTGATTGATTCTTTCGATGTGGATGGTGATGTTTGGACGAGTATTGTTATGATTGTTTTGGTTTTAGGTGCGATGGCTGTTGCTGTGAAGAGTGGAAAGAGTAGCTCTAGTGGTTCTGATAATTCTTAGAATTTTGGTTTGCTTGAGAAAAGTATATAAATGAGTCTTGTTGAGGATATGTATGGCTACGACAATTACTGAGGTTTTGAATATCTGGAATGATATCGGAGTGTTTTCTTATGTGATTCCTTTTCTGTTGATTTTTGCGGTTGTGTTTGCTATTTTGAAGAAGACGAAGATTTTGGGCGATGAGAACGATGGTATCTTGGCGATTATTGCTGTTGCGCTTGGATTACTTAGTTTGCAGTTTGATATGGTTAGTGAATTTTTTGCGGTGATTTTTCCACGATTTGGTGTTGGTGTAAGTATTTTTTTGGTTGCTATGATTTTTCTTGGATTTTTCTTTCCTGATAGGGATGCAAAGAAGGGAGTTGTTAGTAAATGGATTGGTGGTGTTGTAGCTGCATTTGTTCTTCTTTGGAGTTTTGATTCTTGGGGAGAGTGGTCTCAGTTTGGATTTGGAAGTTGGTTTAATGATAATTTCTGGGCGATTGTTATAGTTGGTGTAATTGTTGCTACGATTATGGGTGTAACTAAAAAATCTGATACTCCTACTACTGGGGCTAAAGTTTAAATGGTGGAGGCTAGTGTTGCGGCGATTAGTTATTTTATGCCTATTTTTGCATTTTTGTTAGTGTTTATTGTTGTGTATGCTATATTAGTTAAGACTAAGGTTTTGGGAGAGAGCGATGCCGTTTTGCTTTTTGTTTCTTTTATTTTGTCTAGTTTTTTTATTGTAGAGGCTAGCTTGGTTGAGTTTGTGCAATTTAGTAGTGCTTGGTTTGGAGTTATTATTATTGGGATGTTTTTTCTGATTGTGATTTTAGCGTTTATTCCTGGTATTGATATTGGGAAGTTTTTTGGAAAGGGGAATTGGTTTGCATGGGTTTTATTGGCATTGCTTATTGGTTTTTTTGTGATTAGTTCTTCTTACGTTTTTAATTGGGCTTTGAATTGGGAAGTTCTTGAAGATTGGTTTGATTCGGATTGGTTTGGGATGGTTTTGTTGTTGGCTATTGCTGGTGTTGTTTCTGCTGTTTTGGCTAAGAAGGTTGCGTAAGAGGAAGCTCCGTTGTTTTTGGTATTATTATGGAAGAATTTAATTATATGATAGGTTGTTATTTTATTTATGGGCTAGAGATATTTTAGAATAATATTGATTTATCTTTTATGTTTTCTCATTTCATTGACGTTGTCTATTAGTGGATTCATTAGTTTTGCGACTGTTCCGTGTAGATTATCTAGATCTTTATGAATCATTGCACTTGATTCTCCGAACTCTCCTATTTTTTCTATTACTGCCTGTTGAAGGCGGTCTATTGAATTTTCTATTCTTTTGAGTCTGTCGTCTATGTCATCAATTCTGCTTTCGGTTCGGTTTTTGAACGAGGAGATGTCTCCTGTTTTTGCTTTGTAGTTTTCTAGGGTTTCGGTTGAGATTTGTTCTGCGATTTGGGATATTGTTTCTATGTCTAGGCTTCCCTGTGGCGCGTAACTGTCTTCTCCCGAGTAAGCTTGTGGTGTTTCTTGATAGTATGCATCTTGAGGTTGGGGTGCTTGCTGAGGAGGGAAGGATTGTGATTGTTGCATCTGAGGTTGAGGTGCTTGCATCTGAGGTTGAGGTGCTTGCATCTGAGGTTGAGATTGTTGCATTTCAGGCATTTGTTGTTGAGGTGCTCGTGGTTGTTCTGGAGGAAGTTCTTCAAATTTGGGTTGTGGAGGTAGAGGGGGAAGCTGTGAAGGATTTTCTGAGGCTTGCATTCCTTCAGGTGTTGATATTGGAGCGGGAGGAGATACAGCATTTTTTACTTTGGCCTGATTAATTGAGTCGTTTATTTCGGTTGGAGAAACTCCTTCATTTTGAAGTTGTGTCGTTATTTCATTGTCAGATTTTCCCTGATTTTGCATTTCCATTACTTTATCTAAAGTTGCCATATTATTTCTTGGTTTTCTTTCTTTTTATATTTATTTTATTTTCAATTAATTCTTCTACGTCCTTTTTTCGCATGAATTCTAGTGGTTGGAAGTCCTTTAGCATTCTTTCTACTATTGCCATTTCTTCTCGTTTTACGAATTTATTGAATTCAGATAGAAGTGAATTTGTTGTTTTCCTTATTCTTTCGAGAGTTTCTTTTATTTCTTGGTTGTCGTTTTTTATTTCTTTTATTTCTTCGTCAACATCTGTTCTTGAGGAGATTAAGTTTTTTCCTAAGAGAAGAACTCGTTCTCGAATTAGTTTGTTTCGTTCGTCTAGGTCTCGGAGTCTTGTGTTGAAGTCGGATAGAAGGAATTTTATTTGGTTGTCTTGGGATTGGTCGGCCATGTTTATAGAGAGTGCGAGAAGTTTATAATTGTTTAGGATAGATATTTTTTAATAGGAATATTTCTTTTAGTGTTAGTGGCATTAGGCGATAAAAGTGAGGAGAAATATGTTCAATTTAATGAGCTGGGAATTGTCCTGAGTACATTTAGTTCAATGGGAGATTTATATCGATCGTATTCTGGTGTTCCCGTTTTTAGAGAGAATGAGCCTATGAATCCAGATGAATTTTTCCCAGATGAGTTGTTGGATATGTAATTGTTTTTTAGTATGCATATCTTTTAATATTCTGGTTTGTTTTTGTTGTTATGATGTTTAAGGATGGTGCTCCGCTTTATTCTTACGAGGTTGTGAGAGAGAGTGGTGAGAGTGTGATGTATGTTAATTATTTAGGGGCGGAGGTTGTGCCATCTTTGACTGATTATCCAGATGTGATGGGCCGGACTATTGATAACTTGAGAGAGGAGTCTAATATTTCTAGAGTTGTTTTTGTTCAGCAGAGAAATTATTCGTATAGTTTTGAACAGATTAAGATTTTGATGGGGGTTGCTAATTTAGTGGATTTTTTAACTAAGCAGGAAAAAATTGTTTCTCCTGAGAAGTTGGCTTTTTTAGGTGAGGATTATTATGATGCTTATGCTTTTTTGAATCGTATTGTTAATGAATTGTTGTCTGTGGATCCCGTTTTGGCTTATCGTGAACTAAAGGCTCGTTTGTCTGGAGAGAAGGCGCGTGATAAGAATAGAGAATATGTGAGGTTGCTTGAGAGGGTTATGGGATTTTTTGAGGATTTGGAATTAGTTCATAAGCTGAAGAGTTTTTTTGATTCTTATTCTGTTGGAGACCGGACGATTTATGGGGAGATTTTTCGTGCGGATATTATGCCGAATTTTACTTTTACTCGGATGGTTGCTAAGCTTCCTGACGATGCTGAAATTATAAAGCAGTATAGAATTGGGAAGGGGAACGATGAGAGTTTGGTTAGTATTTTTCGTCGACCGAATAAGGCGAAGTTGGTTTATCATTTGTCTCCTCCGGAATATTTGTTGGACGAGGATCATCATATGTTGTTGAATTTGGCTAGAAATGTTTTAATTGAGCATCGACCGACTGCTGAGGAGTTTACTGATCCAGAGAGGACGCGGCAGGTTTTTTTTAATGTTGCTCGGGATTTGCTTAGTGATTTGGCGGAGAGTAAGAATATTACTTTGAGTTATGGGGACCTGAAGAAGCTTGCGAGTATTTTGGTTAGGCATACGATTGGTTTTGGGGTTTTGGAGGTTTTGTTGAACGACGAGAGTTTGCAGGATATTATGGTGAATGCGCCTGTTAGTTTGTCGAATATTTTTGTGAGGCATAATGATTTTGGCGAGTGTGTTACGAATTTGGTGCCTTCAATGGAGGATGCGGATTCTTGGGCTGCTAAGTTTAGAATGACTTCGGGTCGGGCGCTTGATGAAGCTAATCCTATTCTGGATACGAGTTTGAATTTGGCGGACATTAGTGCTAGGGTTGCGATTATTCAGCAGCCGCTTTCGGCTGGAGGTTTGGCTTATACTTTGAGGAGACATAGGAACAGTCCTTGGACTTTGCCGTTGTTTGTGAAGAATGGGATGATTGATTCTTTGGGTGCGGGGCTTCTTAGTTTTATGATTGATGGAGCTCGGACGATGTTGGTTGCGGGGACCCGGTCTTCTGGTAAGACTTCGTTGCTTGGTAGTTTATTGTTGGAGATTATGCCGAATAAGAGAGTGATTACGATTGAGGATAGTGTTACTGGAGATGCTTCGATTGTGGTGAAGCGGGGGGATAATTATGAAAGAACGACTATTGGAGAGTTGATTGATTCTCAGATAAAGCAACATGGGCTTGTTGATAAAGATAGTAGAGAGAAGGCTTTTAATGAGGAGGGGCTAGAGGTTTTTTCTTTTAATAAGGAAGGTAAGATTGTTTTGTCTAGGCCTATCAAATTTATTCGTCATAAAACTAATAAAGATATTTACGAGGTTGAGACTTGTTCTGGGAAGAAGATTAAGGTGACTCGGGACCATTCGCTTTTTTCCTTGGATGTTGATGATTTGATTAAGGAGGTTAAGCCTACTGATTTAAAGGAAGGAAATTTTATTGCTATTCCTAGGAAGTTGGAATTTGGTGAGACTAGGGATTTTTTTGATAGTATATCTTTTTTGGGTGAGTTAGATAGGGATGTTTATGTTTTAGGTGAAGCTGTTGATGATTTTGTTGATGGGGGGGGTGTTTGTTTGTTTGAGATTGGTGGCAAGATGGGATTTAATAAGAATACGATTCAGTCTTGGATTAGGAATAAGATTTTGCCATATAAGGTTTATATTAGATTGAAGAGTGAAGTAGGTGAGGGTGATTTTTATGTTAAGAGTCGTTCTTCATCTAAAACAGTTCCTACGAAGATTGCTCTTGATGAGGATATGTTGACTTTTTTGGGGTTGTGGTTGGCTGACGGTTGTTATGATAAGAATTCTGTTTTGATTTCTGTTGTTGAAGAGGAATGTCGGGAGGTTGTTTTTCGGGTGGCTAAGAAATTGGGAATGAATGTTAAGATGCATAGTGATGGATTTAGTTTGATGTTGAATGGTGGGATGTTTCGAGATGTTATGGAAAAGGTTTTGGGTTTTAATGGAGGGTCTTATGATAAGAGGATTCCGGGTTGGGTTTATGGTTTGTCTGATGAACAGATTGGTTGGTTGTTGAAAGGATTTTATAGTGGGGATGGTTGTGCTAGTGATAAGGAGATTGTTTTCTCTAGTTGTTCTGGGGAATTGGTTAAGGATGTTGCTACCTTGTTGTTGAAGTTTGGGATTGTGCTTCGGTATTCTAGTGTCGAGCGAAAAGATAAGTGTACGAATTGTAGGATTGGGGACAATGAGATGATTAAGTTATTTAGGGATAAGGTTGGGTTTTTGATTGAGAAGAAGAATGAGCGGTTGGATGTTTTATGTTCTCGGATGTCTACACATAATACTAGTGATGTGATTCCTCTAGGTTTGGATGTTAAGGAGAAGTTGAAGGGTGTGGATGGTTTTAATTCTCATGATTATATTGCTAGAGATAGTAACTTGGGAATTAGAAAACTTAAGTCTTTGCTTGGGAATGTTAAGGATGAGAAACTAAGGGATAATTTGGGTCGGCTTGTTGGTTGTGATTTGTATTGGGATAAGATAAGGACTATTGATAAGGTTGATTATGATGGTTTTGTTTATGATATTTCGGTTCCGGGTGATGAGAATTTTGTTGTAGAGAATATTTTGGCGCATAATACTTTGGAGTTGCCGGTTTCTGCTATGAGGAAGTTGGATTATGATATTTTGTCTATGAAGGTTCGGTCGGCTTTGGGAGGAGAGAGTACGGAGGTTTCGGCTGAGGAAGGGATTCGGGCTTCGCTTCGTTTGGGGGATTCGTCTTTGATTGTTGGTGAGATTAGAAGTGGTGAAGCTAAGGCTTTATACGAGGCTATGAGAGTTGGGGCTTTGGCGAATGTTGTTGCTGGTACGATTCATGGAGGTTCTCCTTATTCTGTTTTTGATAGAGTCTGTAATGACTTGGGGGTTCCTGTTACGAGTTTTAAGGCGACGGATTTGATTGTGGTTGCTAATCCTATTAAATCGGCTGATGGACTTCATTCTTGGAGGAGGGTTTTGCAGATTGCGGAGGTTCGGAAACATTGGACGAAGGATCCTGAGGTTGAGGGAGGTTTTGTTGATTTGATGAAGTATGATGTGAAGGAGGACAAGATGAAGCCGACTGATGATTTGATGAATGGAGATAGTGAGATTATGAAGGATATTGCTTCGAATGTTAAGGGTTGGGCTGGGAATTGGGATGCGGTTTGGGATAATGTTGTTTTGAGGCAGAATATTAAGCAGGAGGCTGTGGATTTTTCGGAGAAGATGGAGATGCCGGAGTTGTTGGAGGGCGAGTTTACTGTTAAATCGAATAATGCTTTTCATCAGATTTCGGATGAGGTTGTGCGGGATGTTGGTTTGCCGGTTGGGGATATGGTTTTTCCTAAGTGGAAGCGATGGTTGGAGAGGGAATCGAAGAAGTTAGATTTATAATGATTGTTTTTTATTTATTGGGATGTGTTTTACTCCATGGGTGTCTTTGACTACTGCTATAATAGAGTTTGCAGTTGCTAGTTTTATTTTGATTAAGTATAAGGATTATTTGGTTCCGATGTTTTCTGCTATTTTTGTTTATGTGCTTGGGTTTTATCAGTTTAGTGAGTTTATGCTTTGTACATCTGGTAATCCTTTTTTATGGGCTACAGTTGGATTTGTGACTTATACCTTCTTGCCTGCGATTGCTTTACATATGTCTGTTCGTTTTACTGGCGAGAAGTTTTGGAATTGGATTTTTTATATTATACCTGTATCTATAGCTTTATTTGCTTTTTTGAAGAATGAATTTATTTTGCAAGCCAGTTGTTCCGGTGTTTTTGTTGTTGCTAGAAATGTTTTATCTCTTGGAGATAATTTGATTTTTTCATGGATTTACTGGATTTATTATTTCTCTTTCATTCTTATTTCAGGAATTATTTTGTTCTCTCATATTAAGAGAAAAGGTTGGACAAAGATTTATTTTTATTGGATTTTTGGTGGCTTTATCACTGTTGCTATGCCTATTTTTTTAATAGTCATTTTTCCTGCTATGAATTTACATTTTCCATCCATTTATTGTGAATTTGCATTGGGTTTTACTATTGTTGCAGTTACTACTAGTGAACTTTATTCCAGGAAGAAAAAGAAAGAAGAATTTTAGTTTATTTTAGTTTATTATTTAATAATAAGAAATCTTAAGGGTATTGTTACATTAGGCATTGAAATGATTATGAGTATTAATGATATTTTGAAGAAGTATGGCGCGCGAATAGAGTTGCAGATGAAAGGTTATGATGATTAGAGAGGGAAAGTAAGAAGTTAGATTTATAATGATTGTTTTTTATTTATTGGGATGTGTTTTACTCCATGGGTGTCTTTGACTACTGCTATAATAGAGTTTGCAATTGCCAGTTTTATTTTGATTAAGTATAAGGATTATTTGGTTCCGATGTTTTCTGCTATTTTTATATATGTGCTTGGATTTTATCAGTTTAGCGAGTTTATGCTTTGTACATCTGATAATCCTTTTTTATGGGCTACAATCGGTTTTGCTACATATACCTTTTTGCCTGCTATTGGGTTACATATGTCTATTAGATTTACTGGAGAGAAGTTTCGAAATTGGATTTTGTATCTTTTACCTATAGCTGTAACGCTGTTTTCATTTTTAAAAAATGATTTTGTTTTAGAGGCTAGTTGTTCTGGTGTTTTTGTTGTTATTAGAAATTCTTTATTTTTTAGCAGTAATTTAATTTTGCTGGCTATTTATGGAATTTATTATTTTGGTTTTATTCTTATTTCAATATGGATTTTATTTTCACATCTTAAGAAAAGAGGATGGACAAAAATTTATTATTATTGGTTGATTGCTGCTATTATTACAATTATTGCACCTATACTTTTGATTATTATATTACCTGCTATGAGTTTCCAATTTCCTTCTATTTATTGTGAATTTGCATTGGGTTTTACTATTGCGGCAGTTGCTAGTAGCGAAATTTATTCCAGGAAGAAAAAGAAAGAAGAATTTTAGTTTATTTAAATTTCTTTTTAACTTACTTAATGAGGAGAAAGTTTAAGAGTATTGTTGCTTTGTTTTTTTGAGGTGATGATGGCTAGTACTGATGAAATTCTAAAGAAATATGGCTCTAGGATAGAGAGGCAGATGAAAGGTTATGATAGTTCGAGTGGGAAGCAGAAGTTTAGTAAGAGTTATGAGAGTTTTAAGGGGGAAATGTTGCCGGAGTTTTCGCGGTATGAGAGGTGGTGTAAGTCGATGGGGAATATTTTTAAGATTAAGGTTGGGGAGAAAGATAAGAAGAGGATTGATCGGTCGATTGAGATTGCGCATCTGAATGTTTCGGCTAGTGAGGTTGTTGTTTTTTCTACTATGCTGTTGTTTCTGACTTTGCTTGGTGGTATTATGCTGACTCTTGCGATTTGGCTTTTGGGTGGACCTTTTTCTATATTGTTAGTTTTCATAACTTTTGTTTTTTCTATTTTCTTGTTTTTCTATTCTTCGAAAGCACCTGATCGTTTGGCGATGCGTTGGCGACTTAAAGCTTCGAGTCAGATGGTTCCGGCGATTTTGTATATTGTTATTTATATGAAGCATACTAGTAATTTTGAGAAGGCTGTTTCTTTTGCTTCGCAGCATTTGAATGCACCGTTGAGTTTGGATTTCAAGAAGATTTTTTGGGATGTTGAGGTTGGGAAGTTTTCGACTATTAAGGATTCGGTTGATAATTATTTGTTGACTTGGAAGGATTATAGTTTGGAATTTGTTGAGGCGTTTCATTTGATTGAGTCGAGTTTGTATGAGCCGAATGAGGGACGGAGGGTTGCTACTTTGGAGAAGAGTTTGCAGGTTATTTTGGATGGGGTTTATGATAAGATGTTGAAATATACTCATGAGGCTAAGGCGCCGTTGACTAATGTTTATATGTTGGGAATTGTTTTGCCTACGTTGGCTTTGGCTATTTTGCCTTTGGCTTCGACTATGCTTGGTGGTGCGATTGCGTGGTATCACGTGCTTTTGCTTTTCAATGTGATGGTGCCGTTTATGGTTGCGTATATGACTAATAATGTTATGATGAAGCGGCCTGGTGGCTATGGTGAGTCGAGTTTGTTGGAGAGTAATCCTTTGTATTGGAAATATAAGAGCAATGCTGGATATGTGAAGGGATTTATTTTGGCTTTGCCTTTTTTTATTTTGGGGATTATCCCGTTTTTGTGGAGATATACCCCGATTCCTGATTTGCTTGGGACGACTAGAGATTATACTTGGGCTTCTCTTGGTTTGGGATTTTTGGGTGGAGGTGGAGTGTTTGGTATTTTAGAAAGTGCTAGTGGTGTTATATCTGGTCCGTTTGGTTCGGGTGCTTTGCTTTTGAGTTTAGGGATTCCTGTTGGTATTGCTATCGTTTTTATTGTTGCGTTTAAGGAGAAGACGAAGGATTTGTTGTTGACTAGGAATAAGTATAAGGAAGTTGAGAAGGAGTTTACTTCTTCGTTGTTTCAGTTGGGGAATAGGATTGGTGATGGGACTCCGGCTGAGGTCGCTTTTATGAAAGTTGCGAGTAGTGTTAAAGGAACTGCGACTGAGGGTTTTTTTAATATCGTTAATGAGAATATTGGAAGTCTTGGGATGAGTTTGGATCGTGCGCTTTTTGATCCGAAGCGTGGTGCTGTTGTTTTTTATCCTTCGCAATTGGTTGCTACGAGTATGAAGATTTTGACTGAGTCGGTGAAGAAAGGTTTGAAAGTTGCGGCTCGGAGTTTGATGGCGATTAGTGAGTATGTTAAGAATATTAAGAAGATTAATGATAGGTTGAATGATTTGTTGGCGGATATTATTTCTGATATGAAGTCGAATATGGTTTTCTTGGCGCCGTTGCTTTCTGGGATTATTGTTGGATTGGCTGGGATGATTACGACGATTCTTTCGGCTTTGAATGAGATGTTTTCTTCGGGGGGTATGGCTGGTGGAGGTGCTATGGATTTGCAAAATATTTTGGATATTTTTGATGTGACTAAAATGATTCCGACTTATTGGTTGCAGATTGTTGTTGGGATTTATTTGATTGAGGTTGTTTTTATTTTAACGTCGACGCTTGTTACGATTAAGGCTGGTCGTGATCCGTTGCAGGAGATGGCTGAGACTGGGAAGAATTTGAAGAGCTCGATTATTTTATATATGGTTGTTGCGACAGGGTCGATAATTGGATTGACTGTTATCGGAGCAGTGGCGCTAGTGGGGCTTACTTAGGTAATGTTTGAATAGGCAATGTTCTGGAAAGGCAATAGGTTTGTTGCGCGCTTTTTGCGCGCGACTTGCGATGAGGAAGTTTTATAAATAAAGAAGTTGTTGGTTTGTTAAGATGGTGAATAAGAAAGGACAGCAGATGACGCTTGGAACTATTATTGCGATTGTTTTGGGGATTGCTGTTTTGGTACTTTTGGTTTGGGGATTTTCTCAGGGTTGGAATAATTTGTGGGATAAAGTGACTTTGTTCGGGGGAGGAAATGAGAATGTTGGGACTATTGTTCAAGCCTGTGCTTTGAAATGTTCTAGTGGGGATAAATATGAGTATTGTTTTAAAGGTAGGACTGTTAATTATGAAGATGGCAGTTGGGAAAAGGGAAGTTGTAGAAGTTTAGAGGGAAGTGACAAGATAGGTGTTAGTGTTTGTGATATCAGTTGTGTCGGAGATGGAACTATTCCAAAGTTGACAAGTCAAGCTACTAAGACTGAAACCGAGTAAATAGTTTTAGTAATGTTTATTAATTTGATTTTTGTTTTGTTATAATGGAAATGGAGGAGATTGTGAAGATTTTAGTTTTTGTTTTGGTGCTTGTGATCATGGTTGGAGCTTTTATGTTGCTTAGTGGTAGTGGTGGAGAGTTGATTGCGGGGGTTAAGAATTTTCTTAAATTCGGAAGGTGATGGAGAAAAGAGGTGCTGTTAATTGGACTATTGGGAAGTTGTTGAATATTGTTTTGTTGGTTGTTGTTTTGGTTTTGATTGTTTATGGGATGACGACTGGGGGGCTTAATCCTTTGATTGATAATCTTGGGGCGAAGTTTGATGAGGTTCAGATTTTTATGGGGTTCGAGGAGGATTTTTATGAAGGGTGTTATAGTTCGAAGATTTCGGATATTGATAAGGGAGATGATTTTTTGAAGAGTTTGGGAGTTAGTGAGAATGATGCTTTTTTGGAGATTTGTCGAGATGGGGCTTGTACTGTTAATGGAAGTGGGATTGGGAAGTATCGTTTGCTTAAGGGGAATATTGATAAGTTTGAGAATGGGGGATGGGTTCGGTATTTTTATTATGATAGGATTTTTGCGGGGAGGGATTATTGGGAGAAGTATAATGCTGGTGTTGATTTGTTGGAGAGTTTGGGGTTGGGGGATATTTATGATGGAGCTCTTAGTCGGAGGTTTGTTTTGTTTGGGGATGGCCTTGGTTTTAATAATAATGTTACGGCGGTTTGGCAAAATGGGAAGTGGGTTGTACAGGAGAATAGAGAGAAGGTGGAGTATTTTGAGGAGGATGATGGGATTAATGCGTTTGTTAATATTGTTAATGACGGCTTGAATGACAATGTTTTTTTTGGTTACGATTCTTTAAAGAATATGAATAAGGTGTTTCTTGCACAAGGAGGTGTCGGAAATTTTATTAAGCCGGGCGGAGATGACTGTTCTGTTTATTGTAATTATGGGGGGTTTTATAGGACTGAAGGTGTTGATTCTAATGCCAAATGTAGCCATGGAACTTTGAAGAATAATGGATTTTGTTGTTGCACTGGTAAGGATTTTGGATTTGATGTTTTTGGGGATGTTGTGGAATGGAAAGAGATTGGAGATTTAATTGGTGATAGCGGTTGGCTTGGTTATTATAATAAGATTGATAATGATAATGAGGTCGATAAATTGAATACTGAGTTTGCTAAGATTGAGGCAAATTTATTGAAAGAGGCTGAGGTTTCTTCCGATGAGATTTTGAAAATGAAAAGTTTAGTTGGGAAAAAAGTTTTAGTTGATGGAAAGGAATTTGTTGTTAGTCTTGATGAGAGTGGTTATTTTCCTGTTGTTGTTTTTGATTCTGGTAAGGACAAGTTTGGATTAGAGCTTGGAGCTTTCAGTAAGGTCGAGAGTGAGTTGTTTGGGGATGTTGCTTTGAGATATTTTCCTGTTTATTTAGTTGAGTGGAGTGGGAGTGAGTGGAAGAGGGTTGGAGACGAGGAGGTTTATCGGCTGACTAAGGATAAGTTTGATGAGGTTGTTTTTGGAGATTTGATTAGTAAATTTTTGAGGTCAAAGTGTAAATGAGTTTATTGGATGAAGAGAGCGTGAAGGTGATTATGGCGGTTGCTGTTTTTGTGGGGATAGCTTTTCTTCTGTTTAGTTTGTTTAGTCCGGTTTTTAATGTGGCGGATAAGACGGCGGAATCTTATTTTGAAAGTTTTGAGAAGGCTGCGGATGAGACTCCCTCAAGTTTTTTTATGTTGGATAATGGGAAAAAGAATTTGAATTTTTATTTGGTTTATTTTGGGAATATCAATAGTCTTGAAAGAGATGATATTAGGTTTACTAGAAAGATTGATGGTTTGGATAATGTTATTTGTGTTTGTTCAGAAGATGGAGATAATATGGTTTGTAATTATTGCAAGGGAATGGATTTGCCCGTGAGTTTTGATGGGAATTCGAATCAGTGGTTTGTTCGAGAGGGTGAGTGGGTTGATATTGCGAATGAGAGGGGGCACTATGTTTTTAGTTCGAGGTAAAAAGGGTGAAGTTGTTTCGGATGAGACGATTAAGATGATTGGGTATATTGGACTTTTGACTGCGGCGAGTTTTGCGGTTTGGAAGATTGTGCAGAACACCTTGGGTTGAGGATTATCTTTATATTTTGTTCCATGAAAAATTACGACATCTGCGGACGCCGCATTTCTCATGGAAAGATTATTTTTTGGTATTATGTTAACGTTGGTTAGTTGAGGTTTGTCGATAGAAGAGAGTTAGTTTTATTAAGTTGTTTTTGTAAGGAGATATATGGATAAGAAAGGTGATTATAAGTGGGGAATTATTTTGTCGTTGATTCTTGGGTTGATGGTTTTGTCGTTGAGTTTGTATTTTATTTTTAATGAGCTGTGGACGGATGATGATATAGATAGGCAGATTTGTCGGCAGAGTATTCAGTTGAGGGCGACTTTGCCTGATTTTGAAGTTATTTCATTTAAGGATGATTATCCTTTGAAGTGTACGACTCATATTGTGGAGATTGGGAAAAAGGAAGTTGATAGAGGTGAGGCTGGGAAGATAATTGCGGAAACGATGGCAGAATGTTGGGCTCTTTATGGGAAGGGGGACGAGAATGCTTTTCCTGCGGAGGTTTTCAAATCGAGTAGTTGTGTTCCTTGTGCTAGAATTCATTTGACGAATGAGGCGAAGGCGGCGGTTGATGGTGGGAAAATTAGTATTAGGCAGGCTTTGGATTTAAAGATGGATCCTAAATATTCTTATTATGTTTATTTGCGGGATTCGGGGAAGAAGTTTTCGGCTTTTGATTTTGGGAACAATGTTTCTTTTAATTTGAGTGGGAATGGTTTTGAAATTAAACCTACGGTTTGGACATTGATGGGTGCTAATTTGAGATTATGGGAGAGTGTTGAGTTGAGGAATAAAATTAATGGTGGCACGTATAATGCGAAGATGAGTAGTGTTGATGTTTCTTTGCCTGAGTATTTTGATGTGGGAAAAGGAGATTTATTAATTAAC
>Ga0208647_1000110_pt1 | contig 35799 bp, 63 predicted proteins | sample AntAceMetag02UKA_FD_184765 | JGI IMG/M metagenome (GOLD analysis project Ga0208647, IMG submission 184765) | Saline lake microbial communities from Ace Lake, Antarctica - Antarctic Ace Lake Metagenome 02UKA (SPAdes) (version 2) | ecosystem: Environmental > Aquatic > Non-marine Saline and... | reverse complement strand
TCGGCCTAGACGATGAATTATAAATATGTTTAAATCTAAACCCATAATATAAAAGCCCATTTAAAAATCCGCTTTCGTGAAAATTTATCGAATTAACTATTGTAAAAAATTTATCTTTAGTTTTTACATAATCATATATTTTAGTTAACATACTTATATCATCTTGATGAAAATTATTTATTAGATCATTTTTTTCTTTCCCTTTAAAAATACTTGATTCATCTATATGACTTTCACTACCAAAAAATATATCATAAAAATAATTCTTAAAATTATCTATATCATAAAAAGTATAATTTTCATTAAAATAAAACATAAGTATATCATTATCAAATCTAGGACAAATTCCTATAGTATAATCAGAATGATCCATACTGAATCCAAATCCATAATAAAGTATATGATTTTTAATTTTAATTTTCCGTTCACTAAAGATTTCAAAATAATCACTATTTTCTTGTATTAAATTATAAATATCATCTAATAAATCTAATTGACTTTGTGGAATATATTTTATTAAATCATTTTCTTTTTTTGATTTAAACATAGAATTCTTATTCATATTGTATTAATAAATTTTTGATTTTATTATTTGCCGCTACTGTTATAGCTTCACCATTATAAGCATGAACATCAGCCCCTGCATCTAATAATAGTTTAACAACTTCATAATGTCCATATTTTGATGCGCTTCTTAAAGATGTATCACTATGGGTATGTACATTAGCTCCAGCATCTAATAATAATTTAACAACTTTATAATATCCTTCATAGGATGACCATATTAAACATTCAGGAGTAATTATAGCTCCATTATCTAATAATAACTTTACTATTTTATATCTACCTTTATCAGAAGCAAATCTTAAAATACTTACATCTTCTTTAATATCTATATTATTAAGTAATATTTTAACAGTATTAATATTATTGTTATCAATCGCATTAACTATATCATCTTTTGATATTACAGCTCCATCTTTTATTGCAGATAAAATACCTTCTTCAAAATTATTTTTGATTGAGGATGTTAATAATGTATCACTACCAAAATATTCATATTCAAAATCATGTAATATATCTTTTCCTTGTTTTTTTATAAACAAACTTTCGTATATAAATTTAGCTTTCATTATATTTTTCTACTTTTAATTACTTTTGTTAAGAATTCACCAGAACTCATACCAGATTTTAAACATGCACTTTCTCCAATCGTTTCACCAAAATATATTCTCCCATTTCTTTCTACAATTTGTGATGTCCCTTTATTAGCAATATTAGGCGGAAGAGAACCATCTAAAATTCGATTATCAAAATCGTTTTGTTTTTTTGGTATCTTTGCTGGATCAATATATTTATATGAATCTCTTAATCTGTTAGAAGGTGCATCTAAATTAGTTCCTTCAATCACATTTGTATTTTTTTGTGCGCTATCTAAATCAGGAACTAATATAATATCACCAATATCCATAGAAAAGGGATTTGATATTCCATTATATTTTAAAATATATTCGGCATATAAAGAATTATTATAAACAGCTTGTGAAATTAAGTCTGGTCTTAATAAATAATCACTTGATATTTTAAACATATTAAATGATGTATAATTATTTGCTTTGAAATCAAAAATTGATTGAGTAAGATCTCTCACAACATTTCCATCAGATTTTTTAAATAATGGTTTTCTATCTATTGAATTTAAAAACATTTTTATTTATTATTTTTTATTATTGTATTTTTTATATATGATAAGCATAATTTTTCATCAAAATCCATACGGTCTTTTATAAATTTAATTATATCTAATATAGGTCCTCTTGCTTCTATATAAACGTTATCAAGACGATAAATTCTTATGTTTTTTTGTGGTAAAATTTGATTGTTAAGTATTTCTGGATTCCAAATTCTAATAGAAATTATGTTGTTGTTAATATTTAATTCTTTTTTTAAGTCATCTAAGATATCATCATTAGATTTAGGTTTTAGAATATCTAAAGATTCTTTTACAATTTTATTTATTATTAAAGAATTATCACTATGTTTATTTAATAATCCAGCTCCATTTAAAATACTAAGCAATCTAGCATCATAATTTTCTGATGCAGTTTCAATTAAATTATCCCAACATGTATCTTGTTTTAATAAAAATAAAACTAAATCTATTTTGTTTTTTAACATGGCTACTCGAATAGGAGTATTATTAGAAAAATGTATATCAGCATTATTTTTTAGTAGTGTTTTTATAATTTTAATATAATTATCTGTTTTTTTAAAATTTTTTGGTGTATATTCAATAGCAGTTCTTAACATAATATCCTTAGTAAATTGAGTAAATTTAAAATCAGCTAATATTTGTTTAGTATAATTTGCATTTCCATTAACTACGCATAATTTTAATAGTTTAATCATATTAAAATAATTATTAATATTATTATCTAATAATTCATTATATGTTTTTCCTTTAAAAATATTCATTTATTTAAGTGATTTTAATGCAACCCAATCAACTGCTCTATAAGAACTTCTAAATAATGGGTTATCTTTATCTCGTGTTATTAAATCAGAATTTGGAGATACTGCACTGAAACTATTTCTATTCCAAATACTCACTGATCCTTGCATTGCATTATCAACTGTTTTACCTGTACCAAATTTACCGCCAACAGTAGTACTATCAGCTATAGGTACTTTATAATATACAGGATTACGACCAGTTTTTGGAACATCACCACCCGTTTTATTATCAATTTTTGTTTCTCCTTCAGCACTTCCTCTAAAACTATCTGGTAATTCATAAATACGTCCCATACCTCTATTAAAAATAGATTGTATAGCGTCTCTATCTCTTGCCATACCATGATCTAATTTAACAGTAACTCTTAATTCTAATGGAAAATCATCAGGTCCTAATTCATTTCCAAATTCAACTTCAAGAGAATCACAAACTAAATTACCAATCATTGCTATTGGATTTAATGGATTTCCGATTGTAACATGCCATTCTCCAACTGGTTCTCCAATTAAAAGAGCTTTTAATCCTTGTAAATAAGGTATTTGACCATTAGATTTTTCTGCTGCATATTGTTTAATTAAATTCCCGGCAACACTACCTCCCCCAAATACATTTTCAAGAGAACCAAACATGTCTTTACCCCCTCCACCTTTACCAAGCATTGAATTAAAAAATTGTTTAGCTGTATCAATAATATTACCTCCTGCTTCTTTTCCTTTTCCTAAAAAATCTTTAATTGTTGTAGAACCCCATGCTAATGGTTTTCCTGAATACCATTGTTGAATACCCTTGTCACCTCCAAGAAATGGGTACATTTGGGGATTACCCATAAATCTATGTTGACCACCCCAAAATGTTGCTGATGTAGATCCTAATATTAAAAAATTTGAAATTATATCTAATAAAACTGCCTTCGTATTAATTCCACCAATAGGTCTAGCAACATAATCAAATTTTAATTCAATTCCACTCATTTCAAATTTAATACCAGCTTTTCTTTTTTTAACCTTAGTTATACGATTAACTGGACCAATTATTCTATTTTCATATGGACCATCTTCATAAGGATCTGGTGGTAATTGTCCTTTATTTAAAACTGCACTTTGATCCCAATTTCCTGTTGCTACATTTAATTGTTTAGCAAATTTAGTCATTCCTGGCCATAACCCACCTGGTCCTTGATCAGCATCTGGAGTTTCGTTTGGTGTAACTTTCCAAACATTAGATTCATTTTCATCCCATTCAAATCCAGTTGTGAATTTTAATATATCGCTAATATTATTATCAGTTTCTTCTCCAAAATATGTAACTACTGTTGACATTGGAGGAAATATAATTTTCTTTGCAGAACCACCTGGTTCACTTCCAGTTTCTTTTGTACTTTCCCCTGTATCTGTTTTACCAGGAATACCAGTTGATTGAGTACCTTCCATTCCAGGAAATTTAAGATTATCTACAATAGGAGCTGGATAACGTCTTAGTGTAATTAAACGATTATTTGGAATTTTATTCCATTGTTTACAAAAAACAAAATCTGTGAAATTATAAGGAGTTCTTCCATATGGATCACCATTACCCCAAGATATAAGAGATGATGTAGTTGGATTTTGAGAAATATTTAATAAATTATCTTCGCCAATAGTATGATCAACTTCATACCATTTTCGTTGATTTTTTTGATTAATTAAATATTGCCCACCTTTAGAACCATAAAGTTTTATATGTGCATAATTATTCATAAGAGCTGGCACTCCTACAAAAAAATCGTCATTCTGCATTTTATCTATATCTGCCTGGACTTTTTTAAGTACTTCAGCTGTTTTTTCAGCTTTAGAATTTTGGATAAAAGTTTCAGATACAGTATATCCTATAGTACCTGCTTGCGCATATCTTGTACTAATTGGGGTAATTCCATATGTGTTAGCATCTTCAACAACTAAACGATCTAATCTTCTATCAAATGGTGAAATTAATGGTGTTTCTGGGTTAGGTTCATCAATTACATTTAATTTAGGAGTTTGTACATTTTTATTATTAAGATTTTTAAGAAATGCTTCATCAGATGCTAAACATTGATTTAATGCTGATTTAGCATTATCTAAATAATGATTGTGAATTGCAATTGGTGCATATGGACGTACATCACCAGGTTTAACACTACTAGCTCGCCCTGCAAAAAAGCTTAATGTAGCTTTATCTGTATATTTTCGTTTTAAATATTTTTTATATAATACATTAACTTTAGCCCTAAAACAATCATTTTGAATATAGTAATATTCAAATTTAGCAACATTTTTAATACTGTCAACTATTTGATCAATTTGTGACTCATCAGACTCAACTATAGCATTATCAGCAAGTTGTTGCTCATCTTCAGTTGGCAAATATTGATGTGTAGGAATTAATGGTGTTACTGGTATTTGACCCATATTTTTATTGAATTTTATTTATATATTCATAAAAAATACCCGGCCATAAATATTATAGGAAATTTTCCAAATTATGTAATTTAGTTAGACATCATTAATAGGTTTTTTAGGATTTACTGTCCAATTACTTAATTTTTCTATACTTTGGGCTTCAATTAACCTAATTTTTTTAATTGATGGAAAAAACATTATTTCACTAAAAATTGGATATAATGTTTGTAATTTTGGTAAATTAAATTCATCAATCAAAACAATTTCTGTTATTTTTTCATATGTTATAATATGTTCTTTTAAATTTTCGATAATATCTTCATTTAATTTTGAATTAGAATAAATAATCCCCTTAATCCTCTTAGATTTAGTATAATTCTTTATTAATGATAATATCCTTTTATTAGCAATAAAGGCCCCATATTCATCTATGGTATCGTAAGTGTACCCATATTCATCTAGTATTTCTTGAACATCTATTATTTGAAAAAGTTTTAAATTTAAAAAAGATCTTTTTAATTTTTGTACTCCTTCAATAGTCATATAAAACTTCATAAATTAGTCTGTTACTTAGTTTAGTTTTGTCTTCTTTCTTCTATAATTGTTTTGGCTTCTTCTAAAGCTTGTATATATGATAACCCATCCTTAACCATTAATTCTGTTGCTAAAGATGATATTTTATTATTATCAATCGCTTCTTGTTTTCCTTCTTTTTGTAATCGAACAACTTCTTTCATTTCCCTTTGCTTTTGTTTTCCATCAGCAATATTTCTTTTCATTTTTTTATGTTGTTCAGCTATGGATAATTTATTTTTTTGTTTAAATAATCCTAAACTTTTTTCTAATTTCCTTTTTTCAGCTCTATTCATTTTCTTCTTTTTTTGAGAGTGCGTTTACATAGAAAAAATTAAATAAACGAAGATATGCAGCTAAAAATAAAATATCATCTGTCTGAATTACTTTAGCAGAATCTAATAAGCTAAATTTTTGTCTTTCATCTTCATTTTTAACACTTTCTATTGTTTTGATTTCTGCATTTGATATATCTACTGCATAAATTTTTATAGGAGAATCAGAAGTCATGTTATTATATAAACTTCCTAAATACATCCATAATTTTGCATCTGTGATATTAGTTCCTGTAACATTAAATAAAATTCTATTAGCTGCTATTAAATCTGTGTCATCATCTTCATTAATATAATCATTTAAAAGGATAAGAACTTGTTCTTTTTTAATAAAATTCCAATCTTTACTAACACCAATTTTATCTAATAAACCATTAGTTGAAACAGTATATGGTAAAACACATATTTTATCTTTTTTATCTATTAAATAATAATGACTATTTAATTCAATAATATCTTCAAAATCTCCGCTTAACACAATTTTTTTTTCTATTTTTTTATTATTCATTATTAGAATTTATTTTTGCTTCTTGATAAGTTAAAAGTAATGCATCTTTTAAATTAGTTTTTAATTTTGTATCATCTAAATTATCAATAATATATTCAATAACCTTTTCACCACCATCTTCAAATGATTCTTCTGCAACATTAAATAAAGATTTTGATGGTAACGAAATAGTTATTTCCATAGGAATTAATGTGTCAAATTTTTTCGACTTCGCCATCATGATCCAAACTGGATCATTTTTATGAATCTCTTGCTTTGTTGGTGGAGCTTCTGGAACTGGTGCAGCAAAATTACCAAATTTAGCTTTTGTTGGTCTAGGTGGAAATACGTTAGTTTTTTTACGTCCTGCAGCTGCAGGTTGAATACAAACAGGTACACCATCACCATTTTTTTCCCATTTTTCTTCTATTTTTCCAATCCATTCTGTATTCATTTTCCATGAGTTTGATGGATCAGAAATTTCTGCCATTAATTTGCCTTCCCAATTTTTATCATTTAGTGGTACAATAAGTTCTTCGTTGCATCTAGACTTATCTTTAAAACAAACAAAAATCATATCATCTTCAGTTTCTATTTTATCAAAAAATACAATTTCTCCTTTTCGTTCTCCCGCTAAATATTGGAAATATCTGTTATTATCCATTTTTTAATTTTTAAGATTTATTTTTTTAATTTTTACTTTTTTCAATTGTATATTATAACGAGATGAATTTTGAGAATTGTTCTCTATATTCTTGCATCCATTCGGTTTGCCATTCTTTTTTTGCCCATCCTTTATAATCTTCCCTGAACCCTTCCAAAGCCTCTTTAAAATGTTCGACATAATTACCATTTGTTATAAAATCCATTCGTAATAAAGGAATAATAAAAGTATGTTTTGTATCTTTTACTCTCCAAAAATATGACAACGTTTCTTGATAATATCCTAAACCATATTCAATAAATATAGGATTTATCCAACCATCTGGATTTATTGTTATTTTTTTAACATTTGTTAATTCAGAAAAATTATAATTGTTTGGCATTATCTTTAATTTTCTTCCTCTTTAATATTTTTTTTATCAAAAATTCCAGTTGCTTTTCTAACCCCCATTAATACTGCTGATAACATACCTAAATTAAGAACTCTATCAAGAAATTCCATAACATCATCAAGTTTAAAAAACCAACCAAGAATGCCACAAATAAAACCGAGACCTGCTATAAGTCCTAAAAGAACGCCAACAAATCCCGATCCTGATGTTTTCCCGTCTGAATTATTAAATGTTTCACTAAAAACAAATTTAGATTTTTTATTATTAACCATTTTTAAATAAATAATTTTAAATACTTTATTTATTTATCATTGTTTTTAATGTACTTATATTTGATATCTAATCCACATTTCATGCAATATTTACCAAAATAACCAGGGTGCGGCATAAAATCTGGTTCTTTACATTTACATATGTTCTGCTTGTTTTTATCTGATGTTACTTTTCCGAAATATTTTTCTTTTTCCATTAATCTAAAATGGCTAAAATATTTGTAAGAACAATAGAAACTATTTCAAAATCTCCATATCCTTGCATTTCTTTATTTACTTTAACCTCAACATCAGTTGGATTTACAGCATTCACCAAATAATTTTCTTTACGAAATTTTACTCTGTCTTTATCGTCTTCATACTCTACTTTTACAACTGCTTTGTAATAATTTTTTTCGTTCATGTTTTTATAATTTATAATGTTTATTTATCTTTAGATTCGGTTGTTGTATTAACAGCATGCATTTTTGTTGTACCTGTTCCTTTATTAAATAATTTTGTAGGCGTTGCCTTTAAATTTTTTGGAATAATTCCTTGTGGATCAAATGCTGATGGTACTAAACCACATGCATCACATACTATAATTGGCATTGGTATTAATTCTTCTTTTCCTGATGGAGAAAGAATAGCTGAAAGTTTTTTAAATGTTAATTTTTCAGAAAACATTTGTCCTCCACAATCACAGTATATATCTTGTGAATTTTTAATCATGTCCGACGTGATTTGTGGTTGAGCTGGTTGTTGATTTTGCATAATTTTTATTTATTTTAAATACTTTTTAATTATTATATAAAGAAAAGGAGAGAGGTTTTAGACTCTCTCCCTTTTATATTTTTTATTTTTATTTTTTATCTGGTAGTGATGAATAAATAGTTTCGAAATTAGATAATGGTCCATCAATTTCTAAGTAAGAAACATAATATTTTGATTCATCTGATGGAAATTTTGTAACAGTATCTTTATTAAGTATTTTTACATAATACCCCTTTGTTATATACATATTCCAACGTAAAAGAAAAATATCATCTCTTGTTATAGATTTTTTATTTAAATCAGTCAAATAATATGATTTTATTCGATCATTAAAAATCTTCTCATTTATAAATAAGGGGGTTTTGATTTCATTATCAGATATAATAATAATATATAAGTTATGTATTTTTCTTATATCCTTAATTTTTAATTTTTTATGTGTCCAATCTAATGTATTATTCATGTGTCATATAATTTTATTAATTATATGACGTTTAAAACAAAAGTTTTGGATAAAAATTTAAAAGGAATTCATTGATAAATTAGAACCAGTTAAGACTATATTAGTAATGTAATACTGAACTTTAAATTTAGTTTTAAGTTTATTAAAATTACTCATATATTCATCTTTCTTTTTCTTAGATATTATTGTGTCTTTTAAATTAATAATATCTATAGCCTTTGCTATTAACTCATCACAACAACAATTATGATGTTTTGGTTCTAATAAAATTGAAAGTCTTTTTGTAACACTTCTTTCTTTAAGAAACAAGTCTGGGTAGGTTTGGATTTTCTTTTTTAAATTTATCATAATTAAAAAACGCTTTTAATTTATAGATATGGTGCTTAAAAAGTTTTATAAATATACTAATTTTTTTTAATATAAATTACATTTTTTATATGTTTATATTAAAATTATTTAAAAATTCAGTTTTATAAATAAAATATGCAGCTTTTTGGGAATCATATTGTTTTTTTCTTAATACATCATTTTTAAATAATGATCCTATATAAGTTCCTATATTTTTATCAATAGACATAACTGAAATAATTTCCCAACTACCGGCTTCTTTAAAATACACTCTTTGAAAACGAGATTCTATAGTTTTGACGTCAATATTATTATTATTAATTGTAAAATCAATGCCGCCATCTCCCTTCAAATTATTAACAAAATTAATATTAGAAATGGTAAAAAATTCTGAGTATGATAATGATTTTAATATATTATAAAAAGCTCTTTCACCCATTTTGCCAAATTTAATATGGAATTTTTTTTCTGCTAATGATCTACCATTAGAGTTATGATTTGGAGCTGTAATTTCAGCAAAATGATTGCATTCATCTAAATCTTCTTGATTAAGCTGATATTGTTTATCCTGTTGATCGTTTATTTGATTTAATATTTCAGTTATTTCCATTTTATTTTAATTTTTCAAAACACCAATCTAATAAAGTGTTTCCAGTTAATTTATTATAATCAGGGTTTTTGCCATCAATGATTGGTAACAAAAATTCTTTATATTTTTCTTTAATATCACCATTTTCTTCTAATATAGATTCATTCATAAGTGGTATAGAATCTGGTTCAAACTCAGCACGTTCACTAAAATTTCCATCTACCATTGATTTAACTAAATCATAGTGGCGTTCATATAAATGCATTGAATGACTAACATGAGTATATGACCCCATTTCTAATTCTGGATAATGTTCTTTCATCTGCAAAAATATATGATGTTGCAAAATACTAAAAAATGCCCAATCAGTCATAAATCCATATATAACATCATTGCTCCGCATAGTTAATGTCATATGTAATTTATTATCTCTTATATGAAATAATGCTTGTAGTGTACAAACTTGATCTTTATTTCCAAACCATTGATGATGAGGTTTATTAAAATGCATAAATGCTTGTCTACTATCTTTATCACGTTTAAGTGATTCAATTACCCATTCATATTGGGTTAAACCATGTTCATTTTTTTCATTGAATAATAGATTACCATATGAACTATTTACAGTTCCATCTTGATTATGTAAGGACTTCCAGAGTGAAGCATATTGTTCAATATAAGTTGGATTATTAGTTCTAGCAAAATACCACAAAATTTCAGCTGCAATGTATTTTACTGGCGAACTTCGATGTTTATTTTTATAAATGTTCAACATTGGATTTTTTATTTCCATTGAACAATCCCTTATTTCCTTAACTTCCATTCCTCTTGGAGAAGTAACAAAATCCGGTGAAAACCATAAATCTTCTAGAACTTCTTCAAATATTATTGCAATATTATCTCCTTGATATAATCTCATTATTTAATTAATTTATAAAGTTGTTTGCGTTTTCTTTTTGATTTTTTCTTTTTAATATTAAATAATTTACGTCTTAATATTAATTGTCTTTCCATTTCCCAAAAATCTATAGAAACTAAATGTATTTTAGCTTTTAATTCTTGTCGTTGTTCCCATTCTTGTATAAATGATTGATACATTATTTTCTTATATTATTATAATTATCATTAAACCATTTATAAGTTTCCTTAAGCCCATCTTCTAAAGAAATTTTAGGTTCCCATCCCATTGATTTTATTCGAGAATTATCCATTAGTTTTTTCATTGTTCCATTTGGATATTCTTTATTCCAAACAATATTGCCTTTATATCCAACTATGTCTTTAATTATTTCAGCCAAATCATTAATAGAAACATCATAGCCAGTACCTACATTTATATGTCCAGAATAATTATAATTTTGCATTAAAAAATAAAGAGCATCTGCAACATCATCAGTACACATGAATTCTCTTAATGGTGTACCATCACCCCATACTTCTACTTGTGGATTTTTGTTTAATTTTGCATCATGAAATTTTCTAATAAAAGCAGGAAGTACATGCGAACTCATTAAACTAAAATTATCTCCTATTCCATATAAATTACATGGCATTACCGAAATAAAATTTGAACCATATTGTTGTCTATATGAATTACACATTTCAATACCAGCAATCTTAGCAGTTGCATATGCTTTGTTTGTAGTTTCTAATGGTCCAGTTAATAAATATTCTTCTTTTATGGGTTGTTTAGCTTCTTTTGGGTAAATACAAGATGAACCTAGAAACAAAAGTTTTTTGACTCCGTATTTCCGAGCAGATTCCATTACATTTGTTTGAATCATAATATTATCATAAAAATAATCACCTGGCTTTGTACTATTTCCATGAATACCCCCGACTTTTGCTGCTGATAAAAAAACAAATTCTGGCTTATATAATCGAAACATAGTTTCAGTCGCATTTTTATCTGTTAAATCAAGTTCATTATGGTTAAAATAAATTAAATTAGTATGTTGCTTTTCTTTTAATTTTCTTAATATTGCTGATCCTACTAATCCATTATGACCAGCAATATAAATTTTGCTATTTTTTTCTAATTTCATTTGGTTTGATTTGTTTTATATTAATAAAAACCCTAACAGCAAGCATATCATTAAAATTATTAGAATTGATATCTGGGTCTTGGATCCTAATCTCCGCAGGGTTACTGAGGTTTTTATTATTTATTTTTATACTAATATTAACCCTTTTTCATATAAAAATATTAATTTGTATTTAATTCATGATTCATCATTATTTTAACCAAATCTGTAAATTTAGTTTTAGCTTCCCATCCTAATTTTTCTTTTGCTTTAGATGGATCGCCTAATAATAATTCAACTTCTGCTGGTCTATAATATCGAGGGTCAATTCCTATAACTTCTTTCCAGTCAGCCATATCCCATAAAATATCCCTGTTTTCATCATCTTTTTTCCATTGATATCTAGGCCGTTCTAATGTTCCACCCATATCATAAGATATGTGAACATTATCAGGTAAATGTTTAATACATTCATCAACAAAATCTTTTATCGATTTATGCTCACCTGTTGCTAAAAGTATATCATCAGGTTCATCTTGTTGAAGCATTCTCCACATTCCTTCTACATATTCAGGAGCATATCCCCAATCTCTTTTGCGCATGAACATTTCCTAAAAAAATGTAGTTCCATCTTTAATATATTTTGCTAACCCTTCTGTAATTTTTTTAGTTACAAATGTGCTTCCTCTTCTTTCAGATTCATGGTTAAATAAAATCCCATTACAAGCAAACATATTATAAGATTCTCTATAATTTTTTACAATCCAATAGGAATATAATTTAGCAACACCATAAGGTGATCTTGGATAAAAGGGTGTTGTTTCAGTTTGAGGTGTTTCTTGAACTTTCCCAAATAATTCACTTGTTGCTGCATTATAAAATTTAGCATTTGGGGCATGTTTCCTAATAGCTTCTAACATATGTAATGTTCCTAATGCATCTACTTCTCCAGTGTATTTGGGAATGTCATACGAAACATGTACATGTGATTGTGCACCAAGATGATAAATTTCATCTGGATTTACCTTGTATATAATATTATCTATAGATAAACTGTCAGAAACATCTCCGTAATGCAAAAATAATTTTTGATCATTCACATGTGGATCCTGATAAATATTATCTAATCGCCCAGTATTAAAAGAAGAACTTCTTCTAATAATTCCATGAACTTCATAACCCTTTGATAATAATAATTCTGCAAGAAATGATCCATCTTGCCCCGTAATTCCTGATATAAGTGCTTTTTTATTCATTACTTAATAATTTATATTTTGGACTTACTGTTCCGATACCAACATATTCTGAATTTGAAAATTTCCAAGATTCCATCCATGACCATTCATTTAAATAATATTGCTTATACTCAGAATAAGATATTTCTATATCATCATCTTCTGATACATTTAACATTCCTATTATAATATCAAATTCATTTTCATATAAAATAGGTTTTAATAATAAAATTCTAGTATCTAATTTTTTTACTGCCTCTTTATTTTCAACATCTAATTTCTTTACATTTTTTAAAATTCCTTTTAATCTTATTTCTAAAGATTCTTGATATCCTATAATAGCAGCATTATATTCATTAATATGCTTAATTTTATTTTCTTTTAATTTTTCAATTAATTTTCTTTTGTTAACTTTAATATTTTTCATTTATTTTGTATTAAATTGTTTACATTAAATCTTTATCTGTCCAATTCATGTCTCCTCGATAGCCACCTCTATCTGCATCAAAACCTCTATTTGCCTTTTCAGTTGTTATATATTGTCTTAATGCATTTATTATAATTTGCATGTTTCCATCTTTTAAATATGGATTCATTATTCGTAAATATTCTGCTTCTAGTTTTGTTAAATTATTCATATATTATTTTTTATTAATAAATTCTAATGTTAAATTTAGTATATGCCAAGTAGGTATATACTCTTTATTATTTTTATTTACTTTTATTCTTAATTTCTTATCTACTAACGATTTATTATAAATGTCATCAAATAAATTTAATTCTCTTGATTTTTCTTCAATATTTTTAGAAAAAGATTTGCCGTCTTCTTGTTCTAAAAAGAATTCGGAATCAGCTGTTAAAAGAATCAGATAGGTTTCTGAATTATAAATTAAAAATTCTTCTTCAAAATTCTTTATAAATTTTTCAATTTCAATTGGATTTTGTTCTCGGAACATCTGTCCATAAACATATTCTCCTAAATGAGAACGATTCCAAATTACTATATTTTCAAAATAAGCATACTGATCATTTTCTAATTGATGTGTAAAATCAAGTAATCGCCCTTCTTTTACAAAACATTTTGCTTGAAATTCTAATGGTGATATATCTTCAGGAAATTTTTGAGGAGGTTTTCCAAAATGCCTAATATTTATGTTATCATAATTAAAATGATTACAAAGTAAATTAATTAATGTGGATTTTCCAAGACGATCTCCTCCTTCTATAATTATATGTTTCATTTTTTATTTTATATGTTATTATTTATATTGATATAGTTACTAAAAGTTTTAAATAAAAAAGGCTGTATTTAATTAAAAATACAGCCTTTGTAATTTGTTTATAAAATTTATTTATTTACATATATTTTTTTAATATCTTTACAACTTCAACATGACCTTCTTTAGAAGCCCATTCTAAAGCAGCATCAGCCTCAGCATGCACATCAGCCCCAGCATCAAGTAAAACTTTTACAACTTCAACATGACCACTTTCAGAAGCCCATTCTAAAGCAGCATCAGCCTCAGCATGCACATCAGCCCCAGCATCAAGTAAAACTTTTACAACTTCAATATGACCCTCTTCAGAAGCCCATCTTAAAGCATAATCATTTCTAGCATGCACATCAGCCCCAGCATCAAGCAAAACTTTTACAACTTCAATATGACCTTCTTTAGAAGCCCATCTTAAAGCAACATCATCAACAGCATGCACATCAGCCCCAGCATCAAGCAAAATCTTTACAACCTCAACATGACCATTTCTAGAAGCCCATTTTAAAGCATAATCATTTCTAGCATGCACATCAGCCCCAGCATCAAGCAAAACCTTTACAATCTCAACATGACCATTGTTAGAAGCCCATTTTAAAGCATCATCATCTTCAGCATGCACATCAGCCCCTCTTTTTAATGCTAATTTAATACCCTTTATAAACCCTATTTTAGATGACTTAATTAATAAATCATTAGGACTTAAATTTTTAAGTTCTTTCCGAATATTATCATCAGATTTTGGTTTTAATATATTATTAAAATTTTCATTTACAAATTTAGCTTTCATTTAATAACTTAATTTTTGTATAATTTTTTTAGCTTCTTCTTCATTATCAACTGGAATAAGTTTCCCTTCCCCAACTACATACCATCCATCTACTAATTCTAATGGTCTTAATTCACCACTTGTATCAATTTCAATACCATCAGAAAATCTAAGTGTTTCAGTCATAGGGCGAGATGGTTTTAAATAATCATTTGTTTTATATCGATCATTTGATAATATTTTATGTTGTCTTTTCTTTATATCTACTGTTTTTGGATGTGTATATGGTTTATCAACTTCATCCTTTGGTTCAGATACTTCGTAATCAATTTTATTTTTATATAAAATCAGTGATAAATTATAATAATCATCTGCGTTATAAAAAGTTATTGAAAACGGTTTCCTAATTTTTATAGTTTTTTGAAAATTATCATCAACTTTAATTTTTGATCTTAATATTTTATCTATGCGATCTTCATTTATTAATTTTGCTTTCATATTTCTAAAGTCATTTTAAAAAATTCTTGTATTGGATTTACATCATTAGAACCATATTTTCTTAAATCTTCTAATATTGAAAGATCTATAGAATTAGATATTTCTTGCCCATCATTAAATGTAAACCAAACTCCGATACTATCTATATTATCTTTTTTATGATCTAATAATTGTTCGTAAATTGAAGCTGAAGAATTTAAAATAAAATCAATATACTCTTTATCTTCAAGTTCGTTATCATCCATTATTTTATCAACTTCTAATAATGCAGAAGTTTTAATTATAAAGTTAAATTTATCTTTTTCTTTATTTTTTGAATTGTTATCTTTTTCCATTAAAGACATTTTGTATTCCTTAATTTTTTTCATTATCTTTTATTTTTTTCTGAATTATTGAAATCATTTTAATAGATGGTTTTTTAACTAAAGAACCATTTATTGTATAATCTTTATTTACTTCACCATGATATACCCACTTCATTGGTATATCATTTTCTAATGACATTATAAATAACTTAGTTCCACTAAGAATAGAAAATTCATTATTGTTATTAAAGTGTCTATATATTTTTAAATATGATTCATTTATAAATTTAGCTCTCATATTAAATGTTTTTAATTAAATTAATCACTTTTAAATTCGTTATTAACTAATAAATTATATATTGTTTGATCAGTTCTTCTTTTTGATGTTTCTAAAAAATAACCATCATGTGCATGAACATCAGCCCCTGCATTAAGTAAAATTTTTATAGTATCAATATGTCTATAAAAAATAGCGTCATTCAATGGTGAATCTATTTCAGCATGTACATTAGCACCTTTTTCTAATAATAATTTAACGATTTCAGTATAACCTTCGCCAGATGCTGTTATTAATGCTTCATCTCCATAAACATTAATGTTTGCACCTTTTTCTATAACTTTTTTTACTCCATATAAAAAACCGGTACGACAGAATTTTTGTAATAAATAATTTATATCAATATCTTCAACATCATTCCATATTTCTTCATCACATTTAGGTTTTAGTATATTACTAAAATTTTCGTTTATATATTTAGCTCTCATTAATATAATTATTTTAGGATTGACCAACACCCATTATAGCAACTCCTGAAATAACTGGATTTGCAGGATTTCTTGGAGATGATATCCCTCTAATATCATCAGTACCTTTAATATCTGACGCATTTGGTTGAACTTCGCTCTCATCAATTTCCTTTTTAACACCCTTTCCTGAAATAACTGGCATTCCTTGATTTTGATCTGTTCGTTTAATATCATCTGTCATTTTATTAAAATCCATCCTTTTCATCCAATAATCATGACCATAATTAATTTTTAATTCTTCACCAAATTTTACATATTTACTAGTAATAAAATACATTTGACGTGTTAATTTATTATACGCATACTCAACATTGGCATTTTCATTATGGTGATATAATGAACCATAACCAAGAACTAATCCCCATTCATTTGCATCAGCATCAATTTCAAATATAATATCACTTATATGTTCAATATTTTTAACTTCTTCACCTAAAATAATTACAGGACATATTTCTATTATTTCTCCTTTAGCAAATTGCGTTTTTGCCAAAACAGTATATTCTCCTCCAGGTCTTTTTGAATATTCTATACGAGCTAAATTAAAAGTTTCTTTTCTTTTTAAAAATGCACCACCTTTATCTGAAATATGATTGGGTTCTTTTTCTCTAAGTTTTTTATCATCTTCAAATGGATTAAAAAAATCTTCACTTAATTTATATTCTTTAATTGTTGGTATTTTCATATTTTCTTCATTTACTTTATTCACTTTATGCATTTTATATTTTATAACATCAAAAATTCTGTTAAATTCTTTTTGTGTCATAGTTCCTATAACCATTCTTTTTATTGATTTTTCATATTCTATTATATTATCAGGGTGTGTAATAGCAGCAATAAATGTTTTTGCAGCTTCTTTTTCACTTCCTCCCCATTGTCTGATTTCCTTATCATTTAATTTATAATGCGGAATATATTTTAATTTAATAGGATCTTGCAAATCAATAGATAGTTTTGAACGAAGAAAAAATCTATCCCAAAAATATAAAGCATCTTGGAAAATTTGTTTATTATAAGTTATTGCATCTATTTTATCATTACTATAATTACCTTCAAGATCATTTATTTCGATATATCTTAAATATTTTTTTAAATCTCTTAATCGAACAATTAATTGATTTAAATTAAATTCTGAATCTTCCATTTTTTCATATTCAAGATCTGAGAATTTCTTGTCAATTTCTAAATAAACTCCTTTGGCTTTTTTATAGTTACTAATTGTTGTTTTTAAACTCATCTTTATAATTCGTCATTTTTTAATGTTTCTTGTTTTTCAGTTTTTTCACCTTTTACTTTCTTTCTAATTTTTATAATAAGTGCTTCACCAAATAAATCACTTAAATAATTAAATAAATCAATATGATATGCATGTGATGTTTTATAAATACTTGTAACTACAAATATTAATTTCTTTCCTAATTCTTCATGACTATATGTATCTCTATTATTATCTAATTTTTCTATATAAGCACTTATTTTATTAGGATCTCCTTCATCACCAGATTCTTTTTTATCTTTATCTATTTTTAATTTAATATTTTTAAGTTCATTTTTTTTCTCTTTTAATTCATCTTTAAAATCTTGTTTTAAAGAATTAATTATATCTGGATCTGTAATAATACCATCATCAATAATTTTTTTAAATGCATCCATTCTTATATTTATAATAAGCATGTCCCATGAATTTTTAAGAGCTGTTTTTTGACTTTCTTTAAGTCTTTTTTTCTCATCTATTTTTTGATAAATTTCTTTTGTTTTATTACCAGTCATTTTTGTTAATATAAATTCATTAATATCTCTAGAAACTCTTCTTTCTAAATCCCTTTTCTTTTGTAAAAGAGAATCATATTCGGCACTTGCTTCTTCACTATCAGCAGCTTTTAATTCCTTTCCTTTCCTTACAATTTCTTGACGAAGAGCAGCTGATTTTTTACTCATAATAGAAGTTTGTTCTAAAACTTGTTTCTCAAATTTTTCCGCAATTTTTTTTAATTTAAATAGCCAAATCTTTTTTATACCAAGTCTAATAAGAGCTTTATTAAATAAACCAGCTAATCCAAACGTTAATAATCCCGTAACAGCAGTTGTAATACCTATTTCATTGAGAACTTCTGGATTTTTTTTAATATTATTTATATTAATATTATTTTCTTCAAGAATTTTATCTAATTCAATAAATTGATTATATTTCATAATGTTAAATACTTTTTTTTATATATATCCTTCAAAAAATCATTAATATATAAATAAAAAGTGAGCACATTTTAAGCTTTCAAAAATTAAATATATAAAATAAAAAATATTATTATGAAACATGTTCAAGAAAATTTGGAGCAATATAAAGATTTTAAATTTTTCTCAATATTAGAAGAAAAAGAAGAGCAAAAAAAGAAAGAAGATAAAGGAAATGACGGAAATGATGATGCTAAACAAGCAGCAGAAGCTAATAAAGATTGTCAAAGTATTTTTAAGAAAATAGGTGATAATTTTAATAGATTTATGAACTACGCTGGGGATCAAATGGGAGAATATAAAAAATTCTGGGATATGCAATCTAAAGCAAATATGTTTAATAAACCATTATATGCAATGTTTAATGATGGTAATCAAGAAAAATATATTCCTAAATTTTATGTTACTTTAAAACCAATTAAAAATGAAAAGGGTGGTTTAATAGGAACATCAACATTAATAGTTGTTGAATTATCAGATGCATATAGAAAAAAAGTATATATGGTTAATGAAGAAGATAAACAACCTGATGCAAATGAATTAGGATATAAAGAAATTTTTTCTACAGTTTGTAGTGCTGAGAATGTTAATCAATTTAATAAATTTTTTACAGAAATGGGTAAACAATTAACAGCAAAGAAAAAATATTATATTGAACATGTTGAAAATAAGAAAAAAGAAGCTGAATTAAAAGTTAAACGCGAATCATTAAATAAATTCTTAAAAGAATCTAGAAAATCAAAAAGATAAATTAAAATATTTAAATGAAAGCTAGATTCGTGAATGAAAGTAAATTTTTTGATAATACTTCTAAATATCGTACCGAGTATGATCATTATTACAGTGAATTAGTTCCTTCTAGTGGATCTGCTAATACATTACAAGGCCAAATTTTAAATTCGTTTACTAGAATACTCCATGATTATTATAATAATGGTTTTGATAACGATAAATCAACAGAAGCAGATTTTTTAGATAAGTTTAATAAATTCTTTACTCCATATTTAAAAGATAAAGATGTATGGGATGATTTTTATTATCATTACCAAGATATTAATTTTGGTGATATGTCTGAAATGAGACGTAAACAAGAAGAGGAATCCCGAAATATGTTAAGTGGTTTACAATGGGGTGCTGATGATAACGAATATAATGATTATGAAGAACATACTGATGATTTAAATATAGAAGAATTTGATTTAGATGTATATATTAAAAATGAAGAATGGGATATAGAAAATCAAATTGATGATATTATCGGGGCTATTGTACAATATATTCGAATGACAGAAAATAATTTAATACCTTATAATAATAAAGAAGTTTAAAAACTTCTTTTTTTATGAAAACTTTTTAGACCTTCCCGCGTATAATATGTAAATATATTAATTTAACTAACTTTTTAATAATGAAAATTTTAATAACAGGTGTTGCTGGCTTATTAGGAACACACTTATCTCGTCATCTTATATCACAAGGACATGATGTTATAGGAATAGATAGTTTTTTTGGTGGATATAAAGATTTTGTTTCTGATAAAGTAAAATTTTATGAATTTGATTTAAATGATTATAAAAAATTATCAAATCTTTTTAATGAAAATAAAATTGATTATGTTTATCATTTTGCGGCTTATGCAGCAGAAGGATTAAGTCCTTTTATTCGTAATTTTAATTATACAAATAATGTTTTGTGTTCTATTAATATAATTAATGAATGTATAAAACATGATATAAAAAAATTAATGTTTACATCTTCAATGGCTGTTTATGGAATTGGAAACCCTCCATTTACAGAAACTCAATCAGTCTCACCAGTAGATCCGTATGGAATAGCAAAATATACAGTTGAACAAGATATTAAGCAAGCTAATGATCAATTTGGATTAAATTATTCAATAATAAGACCTCATAATGTAGTAGGTATTTATCAAAACATTTGGGATAGATATAGAAATGTTATTGGTATTTGGATTAGACAAATTTTAAATGATAAACCAATTACAATTTTTGGAGATGGAACGCAGAAAAGAGCCTTTTCAGATATAGCTTTTTATATGGATCCATTTACTCGTTTAATGGAAGAACATGGTGGCGAAACATTTAATATTGGAGCTGATAAAGAATATCAAATAATTGATGCAGCAAATTTATTAAATAAAGTAGCAAAAAAATATGGTTTTAATAGTGATATAAAGCATTTAGAACCAAGACATGAAGTAAAAGATGCTTTTAGTGATCATACTAAAGCTAAAAAATTACTTGATTTTAATGATGGAACAGATTTAGAAAAAGTAATGGATGATATGTTTTCATGGGGAAAAGATCAACCTGATCGTATAGTTAAAACTGTACCTTATGAAATAGAAAAAGGGATGTATTCATATTGGAAATAAACAAAATAAACATAAATGAAAGTAGCAGTATTAAAATTAGGTGGAAGAATTGCTAATGCCGAACATGGAATTACATCATTTGAAGCTGTATCAGTTTGTAAAATGTTATCAAACGGAGGATTACAAGCTGATTGTTTTACAAAATTATCAATAAGAGATAAATATATTCCAGGTTTAAACATTTCAGATATTTCTAAACATCATGATAAAATTTCAGGAAATTATGATGCTCTTATAGTTTTAAATGGTAATATTAATTTTTATGGAGGTGTAGAAAATCCAGAACAATTATTAAATTTAAAAATTATAAATAATTTTGATGGTCCAGTATTTTATATTTTTATAGATACATTGTTACCTCTTAAAAATGTATGGAAAAGTGTTAACGCAAAACCATGGGGAAGCAAATATAAAGAAGAAGATATTAATATTACAAGAGATGATATTACTTATATTACAATGTGTTATGATACAAAATCAGTTTTAGATATAACTGGAAAAACTGGAATAAATCCAAAGGAAGTAGTTTATTTTCCCTTTGAAAAATATGCTTTTTTTGGAGAAAGATTACAATATATTGGAGATAAAGAATTTGATTTAATGTATGGTGCTAATAGTTTTAGAAATAAAAGAGAAAAAAAAATAATAAAATATTATCTTGATTTACCTGAAGATATAAACGTTTCTTTTTATGGAAAAATGAAAGTAAAAGATTTTAAACCTAAATTAGTAGAAAATAAAAGATTTCCTAATTTTTATCCACCAGTTAAATATAAAGATAATTTAACTGAACTAAATAAATCAATCGCAACAATTAATATAAGCGATAATTTTAATGAAGGTACTCAATTAAATCCTAGAGTTTATGAAACTGTACTAGCAAATGTAGTATCATTTATGGATATTGATTATGATCCACAAAAACGAGCGTTCAAAAATCCGTCATTACAAAAATTTTTATATGTAAATAATCAAGAAGAATTAGTTAACAGATTAAGAATTCTAAAAGAAAAACCTAATATTATGAAGGAAATTATAGATCTTCAGTATAAAGATAGTTATATTTCTACATCGCAATTAAGTTCAGATTTTTGCAATTTAATAAAATCATTAGTATAAAATTATGCATAAACTAAATAAAATATTTGACAAGGTTGTTTGTATAAATCTTGCTGAAAGATTTGATAAAAAAGAAAAAATTCAGCATAAATTTGATAAACTTGGTATTAAAGTTGAATGGTTTACTGCTGTTCAATATGGATTTATACCAAATATTGTAAACCCTATTATAAATTCTAAAACAGGGCATTTTAATAAAAATCAACCTTATGAATTAGGTTGTGCTTTATCTCATTATTCAGTAATAAAACAAGCATTGTTAGAAAAATGTACTAATTTATTTGTATTTGAAGATGATGTAATGTTTCATAAAGATTTTAATAATAAATTAGATATTTATTTAAACGAGCTAAATAATAATTGGGATATGATCATGTTTTATTCTTTTATGTATAATTTACTACCACAAAATATAAGAATAAGTAAACGGTGGATGAAAGCATATAAAGCATGGTCTTTAATGGCATATGGAATGAACGAAAAAATTATGTCTGAATATATTAAAAGGCAAGATAAATTTTTTACTATATCAGATGCAGTAACTTATAATTTACAAGAAGAAAATAATTATAATATTTATAGCGCTGTTCCTGCTTTATGTATACCTGAAACAAAATTAGGTTCTAATATAAGAGGTGATAATTTAAATTATAAATATTCGCCTACAATAACAAATATGGGATATGGTGAAGAACACTATGAATGATTATTTTAACAACTATATAATATGAAAATAAAAGATATAACTTGGTTAAGTAGTACTTCTAATACTGTTGGATTTATAATGACCCAAAACAATATAGGAGAAACACATTTGTACGTTGGTTCAGTAGATGGAATAAATGAAGAAGATGATATAAAATTTATTTTAGATTGGGGGTCAAAAATAAAACCAGAATATTTAATAAACTTTATAAATAATGCCAATATTAAGGAGAGTAAATGATGGAGAAGGTTCTAGCGGATCACTAGTTGAGGCCTTTGAAATGGATAGTGAAGGAAAAACAACAATAGTTGGTGATACTCCAATGATTGGATATTATTTAATTGTTGGTACTATAACAGCAAGCACTTATAGTACAAGAGATTGGTGGATGACTACACCAATAACTGAATTTATTGAAGAAAAAGAAGAAAATAAAGAATACTATCTAAAATTTAAAACTATAAATAGTGAATATGAATTTTGGGGAACTAAAAAATAATAAACATGGATTTAAACAATTATAAAAAGAATTATTCAAATGATTTTGAATTAGGAGAATTTATTAGAATTAATTATGACAACATTAAAGGATTAGGAACAAAAAATAAAACATATTTAAAATTATATCCTAATAATTTTGAATTAGGTCATTTTTTTAGACATGAATTTATAAAAAAATAAATATGGAAAAACTTAAAATAGCTTTCGTTGATTTTTGGCCAGAATGGGATGTCGAAGATTTTATTACTCCAATATTAAAAAATCATTTTGATATTATTGTAGATCAAAAAAATCCTGATATATTATTTCACTCTATATTTAATAAAATGAGTGAAGCTCCTAAATATAAATGTAAAAAGGTTTTAATATTAGCAGAAAACTGGAGACCTGGACAATTTAAATCTGATTTTTCAATTTCATTTGATCCAAATTCCAAGACAAATTTCAGATTACCATTATGGCAAATGTATTGGTTATTAAAACCAGAATTGAAAGACAGGTTATTTAAACGAAAACAATTATCAGAATTTAAAAACTTTTGTTCTTTTACTGTTTCAAATCCCTCTAACATGTTAAGAAATAATCATTTCGATATTATTTCAGGATATAAAAGAGTTAATGCATATGGTAAAGTTAGAATGAATACATTTGCTCTAAATAAATTTTCAAATGGAAAATATTGGAGAGATGCTAAAGATCAATTTTTTTTAGATAATACACATAAATTTATGATGGCTTATGAAAATTCATCATCTCCATTTTATTGTACTGAAAAATTAATGGATGCGTTTTTATGTGGATCTGTTCCTATTTATTGGGGTGATCCTAAAGTTGTAGAAGATTGGAATCCTAAATCTTTTATTAATGTAATGAAAGATAAAGGATGGTTTGATACAATTAAATTAATGGATGATAATAAAACATTATTTGATGAATATTATTTAGAACCAGTGTTTACAGAAGAACAAAAAAATAAACATCTTAAAAATTTAAATGATTTTGAATCTTGGTTAATTGATATTTGTTAATGATTTGTTAATTAATTATTTTTTAACATTTAAAAATATTTTAATTATAAAATTTTGACTATTTTTGTTATAAATGGAAAACTTAATAACTGATTGGGAAAAATTGTCAATATTAATTTCATCTATAAATGTAGTTAAAATTAATGTTATAAATAAATTAATTATAGTTGAAGGAAATTTATTTATAATAGGATACGGCATTAGTAATCCAAACGGTTATGACATTCACGTAAGAAATGGTATAGTATTAGACGAACGTAATTTTGTTTTTAACGTTAAAAATACTAGAAATTTTATACAATTTAATAATGAATTACATCTTATCAAATGTATTAAACAAATATGATAAAACAATGGGAATGTAAACAATTATTATTAGCAAATTTAAATAATATTAAAATTCACAATAAATATATTTTTATTAATAGTAATTTGTGTATAGATGGTTATACATCTTCAGATAGTGATGGTTATGATATTATTGTATTTGGTCATATTAAAGATAGTACAAATAAAATAAAAAATGATATTATTGTATATTTATATAATAATATACCAATTAAAAGTATACATACAAAATTAGAATTTAAAGGAAAATGTACGGAACTGAAAAAGAAAAACACTTAGGTGGTTATTGGAATGTTAAAACAAGTTTATGCGGAGATCCTGGAACTTGGAGTCCTTTAATTTGGAATAAAATAATTAAACAACTTGATATTAAATCAGTTGCAGATATTGGTTGTGGATTAGGTTATTCTACACGATATTTTGCACAAAAAGGTCTTGATTCTGTTGGAGTAGAAGGTGGAGTTAATGCTATAAATAATAGTATATTTGAAGGAATTATTTTACATAATGATTATACTAAATCAAATGCATTCACAACACAAAAATTTGATTTAATATGGTGTTGTGAATTTGTTGAACATGTTGAAGAACAATATTGTGATAATTTTTTAAATGATTTTACACATGGAAAATATATTGCAATGACATATGCTGAACCAGGACAAGCTGGTTATCATCATGTTAATTGTCAAAAACAAGAATATTGGATTGAAAAAATAGAAAAATTAGGATATAAATTAAATCAAGAATTTACAAACGAACTAAGAGATATAGCAATCGAAACAAATTCAGGCAAATCTTCTTTTGTTCATGTCGGCCATTTACAAAAACTTTTATTGTTTGAAAAAGTATTATAATAAAATATAAAAATATGAAGAGATCAAAAGTTTATGAAGCAATAAGTTCTGAAAGACAATATCAGGATGTCATATGGGATGAAGAAACTGATAAAAATCATAGTGTAGCCGATTGGTTATTATTTATTGAACAACATTTAAATAAAGCTAAATTAAGGGTTTATCAAATAAAAGAAGATGAAGCTTTAAATGAAATTAGAAAAATCGCTGGATTATGTGTAGCATGTGGAGAAACTAAAGGTTTAAAAAATAGATAATTATGTATGATATAGCAATTGTAATTAGTTTAGAAAGGCGCAAGGATCGAACTGATAAAATAGTTAAACATTTTACAAAAAGAGGAATTAAAAATTTACATATTTACCCAGCATTTGATGGACAAGAAATAAAACATATGGTTGTAAATCCACCAAGACGTAATTATTTTAGTTGGTCATCAATGAATAAAAATGTTGTAGCATGTGCTCTTTCTCATATAGGCGCATTAAAAATGGCCAAATCTTTAGGATATAAAAAAGTTTTGATGTTAGAAGATGATGCGATTTTAAGTAAAGATATAATTGAAAGATTTAATATAATAGAAAAAGAATCTAGAGAATTAGATTGGGAACATATTTTTATAGGTGGTGCTATTAGAAAAAAAGAAGAGATGAAAAGAATTACAGAGCATTTATGGTCTTCTTCATTTACTGATGGAACACATGCTTATTTAGTACAAAATGATGGTATTAATAAATTATGTGATGAAATGTTGCATTTTAATACAACTGTTGATGATGCTGTTAATGATTTAATTTTATCAAAAAGATTAAAATCATATACAATGTTACCATTGGGATCTTATCAAAAAGCTGATATGTCAGATATAGATAATAGATTTATCGCAAGAACTGATACTATGGTTTATTATAGTGAAAAATTTTAAAAAATGGAAGAAGTTAAAATGTTTTTATTCGCAAGATGGTTAGCAACATGTTATGCTGATTCTCATTTAGATGAAGAAAAAAAATGTGAACATGATATTGGATTTGATTATAATAACGCTATTTCTGTTTTAAATAGGGAAGATGGTTATTGGTATAAAAAACAACTTAAGCATTTTAATGATATTGTATATCCAAATTATATAAAAAATAAAAGTGTTGAACACGCTAAAGAATTTTTAGAAAAATAAATTAAAAAACTATGAATGAAATGAAAAAAGTAAGAGCAAAATTTACATGTGATAAAATTGTAAAATATGAAAGTACTCAAGAAGTACATTTTTATCCAGTTATTGGTAATGAAGGTGAAAATAAAGACTTTACAGATGCAACACCCTGGGGTGCATTAAATATGGGAATATCTGGAGATGTTCCAACATGGATTGAATTTTTTACACCTGGTAAAAATTATTATTTAGATTTTACTGAGGCTAAGTAATATGGAATATTTTTCTCAATATGGTCAAGATAAAATTATAAATGAATTATTAAAGGATAAAGATAAGGGCTTTTATGTTGATGTAGGAGCTCATGATGGAATTACATTTAGTAATTCTAAATTTTTTGAAGATAAAGGATGGGATGGAATATGTATTGAACCATTACCAGAAGTTTTTAAAAAATTAAAAGAAAATAGAAATTGTATAAAAGAAAAATGTGCAATTTCTAATAAAGAAGGAATTTTTGATTTTATTTATATAAGTGATTATGGTGAAATGTTGAGTGGATTTAATCGAGAAGAAGTTGCCAAAACCACAATAAAAAGACATGGAGGTGAATCTAAATGTATAAAAGTTGATACATTTAGATTAAAAACTATTTTAGAAAAACATAATATAACTTATATAGATTTTTGTTCTATAGATGTTGAAAATCATGAACTTGATGTTGTTAAATCTTTAGATTTTTCTGAAATTATAATTAAATATTTAATTATAGAAGCTAATAAAGATATAGAACATGTAACAAATTATTTAAAACCTTGGTATAACAAAATAAAATCAGTTGGAGGAGATTTTTTATATGAAAGAATTGAAGAAAAAAATAATTAGTTTTTGTATTTATGGAAAAGATCCTAAATATGCTCAAGCTGCTATAGAAAATGCAAAACTACAACCAGAAATTTACCCTGGTTGGATTTGTAGATTTTATGTAGATGAATCAGTTCCTAAAGAAATAATTCAAGAATTAAAAGATTTGGATTCTGAAATTATAATGAAACCTAAAGTTCAAGGACATCTTGGAATGTTTTGGAGATTTGAACCATTAAAAGATATAACGATAGAAAGATTTATAGTTCGAGATACGGATAGTCGTTTAAATATAAAAGAAGCAGCTGCTGTAGAAGAATGGATTAAAAGTGGTAAAGAATTTCATATAATGAGAGATCACAATCAACATGGAGCTATGATATGTGGTGGGATGTGGGGAGCTACTCAAGAATTTATTCAAAAAGAAAAAGATTTATTTGACAAAGAAGTTAAAGAACATTTAGATAATATTGCGCCACAGCAAATTTTTGGCGCACGAGGAATGTATTTTAATATTGATCAGCCATGGTTATGGAAATATATATGGCCAAAAATAAAGAATACACATATTGCACATATAAAAGATTTAGATAAATTAAAATTTACAGGAAATGAATTATTATTTCCTATCGAAAATGTAGATAATAGTTTTATAGGACAACCATATGATATCTAAAGATTCATATATTAGATTATGGGAACGAAATCAATTTTTCTTAACGATATACACATTGAATATACTAATACAATCACAAATATAAAAGGAGAAATTAAATTTAATAAACTACATTTAAAGTGATATGGATGTCGAATTTTATATTATGATATGGGAAAGATATAGATATTTAGAAATAGAAAATGATGCTAAATATATTTGTGTATTATCTATGTATAAGCAAATATTATCATTAAATAACAGGGCATTTTTAAATAAATAATTATGAATACATTTATTAACGTATGGGAAGAATATCATCAACTTAAATTAAATATACAATATGATGAACATATTTTTCATAATAATGATTTTTCGTTTGGATTAGCCCTTAAAATTTATGGAGATACATCAAAAATAAAAGATTACAAACGAATATTAAAAATGTATGGTAACTCAAAATATATTGGTATAAAAGGATGAACAAATATATTGAATTATGGCAAAAAAATCAAAAATTATATAATGATATCGACAATTTATATCATTATATAAATCATTTGAAAAATAAACAGATTGGAGTTGTTGACAAAAATTTTGTAATTGATAATTATATGAGAGATGGTATTGGTATTAGAATAACATATGCTAAAAATGAAATAGGAATGAATAAATTAAAAATGAATGCGTTATTAAATTAAAATATTTAAATATGAAATTAGGACAAATAAATAGAGGTTCATTATTAGGAGAAAAAATATATAATTTATCTGCCCAAAAAGATATAAGAACAATTGTAGAAATCGGAACATGGAATGGAATGGGTTCTACATGTTGTATTAGAGATGGTGTGGCTGGAACTACTAAAGATGTATATTCATTAGAATGTAATAAAGTTAGATGTGAAGAAGCTAAAGTAAATTTAGGTTTTTTACCCCCAAATATTAAAATAATTCATGGAACAATAGTTGATGCAAAAGAATTAGAACCTTTAATGGAAGGACTTTCTGAAGGTCTTCAAGTTTGGCTTCGTGAAGATTTAGGATGGATAAGAAATACTCCAAATGTATTAAAAGATTTGCCTACTAAAATTGATTTATGTATTATTGATGGTGGAGAATTTTCAGGAAGTATTGAATTTTTTAAATTATGGGAACAAAGCAAAATTATTATATTAGATGATACTAATGCATTAAAACACGAAAAAACTAAAAAATTTATTTTAGATAATAGTGATATATTTGAAATTATAGATGATAATACTATTGAAAGGAATGGTTTTTTAATATGTAAAAATAAAAATTATGTTTAAATTAGATAATAATATTCAAAAAAATTCTAGTAAAAATATTAGGATAAATCTGGAAAAAAAATCTATTAAATTATATATGTTAGATTATTTTATAAATAATCTTAAAAATGATTCTGGTTTATTTGAAACTTATAAATCTGCTATTGCAATGACATTTAAAGATCGATATTGTTGGTATAAAAAATCTAATAAAAAAAAATATTTAACAGAATCTGATATTAACATCATAGCAAATAATGCTGCTATAGATTTTTTAAATATGCTTATATATTAAGTTATGGATTTTATAAATGGAAATAAATTTTTAGAACTTGCAGATTTTGCAATTGATTTTAATCATAATAATTTAAGTACTGAAATATTTAAAAAGGATGCAATCATTTTTTGCAAAACAGATTTTTTAGATATGTTGTTTAATTATATTAAATTTTCGGCAAGAAGTTATACATTAATAACTCATATGTCTGATTATCCTATTAATAAAGTAAGATATTTAAAATCTCCTTTTTGTGTTAAAAAATGGTATGCACAAAACGCTATTCTTAATCGAACTAATTTAATTTCTATTCCTTTAGGACTTGAAAATCACAAAGGTTCGTCAAAAGGAAGTTTCACAAATCATAAATGGTTAGAAGATAATATTGATGATTTAAAAGAAATACCTAAAGATGGTGGTGTATATTGTAATTGGAACACAAATACAAATCAAGAAATAAGAGAACCTATATTAGAAGAATTAAAACAAAATGATCTTCAATTATGTATAGAACATGGATTAAGCTTTGAAGAATATTGTACTAGTATGGCACATCATCAATATGTTATTTGTCCACCCGGAAACGGAGCTGATACACACCGATTATGGGAAGCTTTATATATGGGTTGTATTCCTATAACATTAGAAAATAGAATTTACAATAATTATCATTTACCTATTATACAAGTTAAAAAATGGTCGGATGTAACAAAGGAACTTTTATATTCTAACTTAATTTCTATTTTTAAAAATATTGATAAAAAACAATTGTATATGACGTATTGGATAAATTTAATTAAAAATTAATCTTAAAATGGTAGAAGAATATTTTTCGACATCATTAAAAGGAGGGAGATTTAGAGCTTATGGTTTTAATAAATTGCCCAAATATAATGAAAAACATTGTTTATATGCAGGTAAAACAAAAAAAATGAGTGAAAAAGATGCAGCTAAATTTGTAGATGCTGAACAAATATCTGCTGCATATTCTGTAGGAAAAATAAAGTATTATGCAAATTATAATATACATACTAATATAATGCATGCATATCCGTTTACAAGACCAACAACATCAATTCGATCAATAACAAACAAACCTTATATATTAATTTTTGAATTTTTATGAAAAATATTATTTTTATTTATGGTCATTTAGGATTAGGTGACCAAATTGCATGTAATGGAATTATTCGTGCTTATACAGAAAAATATGACAAAGTAAATGTATTTACAAAACCAAATAATTTAAAAAATGTTTGTAGGATGTTTAGTGATAATTCTAAAATCTCTATAATATCTATGTCAGAACCTGAAGTAAGACAATTTATGTCAATATCTCCCAATAATAATTATCTTATTGTTGGTCATGAAAAATTGCACAAAGAATTAGCTAAAGATGAAAATGGGCGCTTTGATCAAATATTTTATAAAATGGCTGATGTTCCCTTTAAAGATAAATGGAACAAATTTTATTTACATCGTGATATAGAATCTGAAAAAGATGTATTTTATAATAAATTAAAACTTAAAGATGATGAGGAATTTATATTTGTTCATGATGATAAAGAGCGATCAATTCCATTAAATAGATTATCTAAAAATATTAAAATTATAAAACCAGATAGAAAAGATATTTCCATATTTGATTTTTTATATACAATAGAAAAAGCAAAGGAAGTACATTGTATTGATTCGTCTTTCTTTAATTTAATTGATTGTATTCAATTACGCAGTGATGATCAATTATTTTTTCATAAATATGTAAAAATTCATTTAGTAGGAGAAGGCGGCACACCAACATCTAAATTAAAATGGAAAATAATAGAAAAATAAAAAATAAAAAACGTTGTGTTAATTATAATCTAATTAATATATGGGAACAACATCAAGAATTTATTGTATATTATGGACAAAATTTTCAAGATGAAAAATATTTTAAAATAATATACCAAAATGTAGATTATGAAACCAGATTTATTTAAAAAATTACATGATTCAAAAGATATTAATAATATAATTTTTAATTGGGAATATAAACAAGAATTTTATATTAATATAATGTATCGTCACCAGTTTTTTTCGTCAACAATAAGCAGTGAACTTGTAAAAATTCAACCAATGGGATTTCCTTCGCGAACTTTATTTTATTTAGATTATGTCTAAACTTAACGTAATAACATTTAATGATTTAAAAAAACATTATCAAAAAAAATATATTGATCAGTATATTCCTTTTGTTATATTAAGAATTGCTGACAATAGTGAAATGATATTAAATAATGATTTTCAAACTTATTCTTTTAAAGATCATTATGATCGTAGATATACATTAACTAGAATAATGCTCGAAAATAAGAACAATTGCCAGCATTTTAAAATAATGTCATACGCGCCATTAGAAAATATATTTAATTATCCAAGAAAATATTTTAAGAAAAATCAAATAAAAATTAATTATAGAAAATCACTTAAAAATTTAATAAAATATAAACATGAAAATCTTAACACCTGTATCACTCGGAGAATTATATGATAAAATTTCAATTCTTGAAATTAAAAATGAAAATATTAAAAACAAAGATAAATTAATTAATATAAATAATGAATTATCTATGTTAAAAGATATTGCAATTGAATTTCCAATTGAAGATGAATTATATTCTAAATTAAAAATTATAAATGAACAACTATGGGATATTGAAGATGATATTCGAAAACAAGAAAATAAACAATCGTTTAGTAATAAGTTTATAAAATTAGCTAGGGCTGTTTATAAAACTAATGATATTCGTAGTGAAATTAAAAAAGAAATTAACTTAACTTATGATTCTGATTTTATAGAAGAAAAATCTTATGAAACTTATTAAAGATATACCACAAGATAAATACAACGATGTAGATTGGATTTTAAATTATTTAACGAAAAATCCTATTATTAAAGAAGATTCTGATGTTAAACCATTAGAATATTTTCATTGCTTTTGGAAAGGAACTCTTTCTGACTTACATTTAATGTGTTTAGATTCATTACATAAACATCATTCTAATGCAAACATCATTTTATGGTCCCAGGATTCATTTGAGCTTCAAGGATCATTTTCTTGGATTAAGATAAAGAAACTATTGAAGGATAAAATTCAAATCATCCAAGTTAACAAGAATCATTTTAAAGAAGCTAATGTTGAGTCATTATTTTCACAATATTTAATGCTAACAACAAATAAGCAAAATATAATGAAATATAATCATGATCTTGCATATGCTTCTGATATTATTAGATTTATTGTATTACATTTATATGGTGGATTATGGTTTGATATGGATGTTTTATTTTTAAAGAGTTTTGATTCTATAAAAATAAAAAGATATACATCTCAATGGGGGACTGATATGTGTGGAAATGCTGCAATTATGAGATTAGAAAAAGGCCACGACTTAATTGAAAAAATATTAAATAAATTTGAAAAACCTTTTTACCCAACTACAACATTTAAAGTTGAGAATGAATTAGATTTAACTATGATTCCGTCTACATTTTTTGATATTTTATGGAGACCAGAAGAACAAATACCGTCACATATACAATTTAATGATTTAAATGATTTCTTTAATATTAAAGAATTAAACTTGCCTAAAGAAATTTATGCATATCATTGGCATAATAGATGGAAAAATAATGTCCCAAATTTTTATAAATAATAATTTTTTGTTATATTTACAAAATAATTATGGAAAAATTACAAGGTGTTAATAAAAATCATATTGTTAGTATAAATTTAATTGATACATCCAATGATATGACATATCATTGGAGATCTGAAGAAATAAAAATAGGAAAAAGAGGAAAACCAGATAAAATAATTAGAGAAGCTGGAATTTATAATTATGGTTATGGTGGAATGGCTGCAAAAATAACACAAACTCCTGAAAATCGGTATATTAAAGACGGGAAACAAGTTTGGGAATATCCTAAATTATATATTAGTTTAATAAATAAAGTTATTTTAGAATTTTATTTTGAAACATATAAAGAAGGCTGTTTATTTGTACAAAAAAACTTTAAAGAATCAAATTGGATAATTGAATCAAATTTCAGACCAAAATTAAAACAATAATGAATAATATTAATAGTTTACAGGGTGTTAATATAGATCATGTTACTACAATAAGATTATATGATAAAAAAATTGATACATCTTTTCGTTGGAAATCTAAGGAAATAAAAATAGGAAAAAGAGGAAAACCAGATAAAATAATTAGAGAAGCTGGAATTTATTATTATGATGATTCGCTTGCTATAACAAAAGATCCAGAAAACAGGTATATTAATGGAAATAAAGTTTGGGTTTATCCTAAATTAGAGATTCGTTTAATATCAAAAGAATATATGGAATTTTATTTTAAAACTTATGAAGAAGGATGTGTATTTGCTCAAAATAGTTTTAAAGGAAAAAAATGGATGATACAAGCAAATTTCAGACCAAAATTAAAACAATAAATTATTACATTTTAAATTCATATTTTAAATTACCTGATCCCCATATTTTATAAAATTCTCTTTCTCTCATTATTTTATCTTCAGTTTTATTTTTATCAAAACCTTTCTCAACTAATTTATGTTTCATAAATTTATTTCGACTATATTTTATATCATTATCACACCACCAATAATTTATTCCAGTATGTCCAATTTTTTTAAATCCTAACACTTCATATAAATTACCATTTGAATAATCACAAGATGCATAAGATATAATATCAGAATTATAATGCTTAGTAAAATATTTAAATAATTTAGAAGCTCCTCCCCTAACATTTGTATATTTTTTATTGCAAAATCTTAATAATTCATATTGATTTTTACTACTTATTTTTCTTGCTCCAAAGGTCATCAAAGAAACCAACTCATCTTCATAATAAAGTCCTAAATTTATAGAAGATTGACACCAGCCTTGTAAATGATTTTCATTTAAAAATTGCTTAGTATCTTTAAATTCTTTAATGATACATTCTCTTCCATTTATATTGATTGGTTGCCTTCCAACTTTATAAGTTAATATAGACTTAATAATATCATTTTTATAATGCCAGTCATCCTCCCATATATTAAATAGATCATAATTATACTCTTTTGCTAATAAATATTTATTATAATGATATTTTTTATCATCTTTTATTAAATCTCCATGCCAATATAAACCATTAAATTCTACTAATAAATTTTTATCTTGAACTATAATATCATATTCTCTTCTATTTATAAAAAACTTTGATTTAGTAGTAGAATTTAAAGATAATAAAAAATTATAAACTTCTATTTCTAAAGTAGATGAATTCATATAACATGCTTTTGATGTACATGTTTTAGAATATCCAGAAAAAGATGATTTAAAAATTAATTCGCGTTTATTACATATTTTACATATAGGACGATTAACTAATTTTTTTCTGAATAAATATATTTGTTCACTTAATGATATTGTATTTATATGTTTACTCCAAGTAATAATAATTTTATATTCTTTAGGATAATAAAGTTGAAACCATTTTTTATCAAATGCTAATTTGTGAATATTAAAAAAATCTTGAAATTTGTTTTGAAATTCAATAATTTTTTCTTTTGTTGGATTAAAATTTTTGATTAATTCCTTATTACATTC
>Ga0208647_1000107_pt1 | contig 36368 bp, 25 predicted proteins | sample AntAceMetag02UKA_FD_184765 | JGI IMG/M metagenome (GOLD analysis project Ga0208647, IMG submission 184765) | Saline lake microbial communities from Ace Lake, Antarctica - Antarctic Ace Lake Metagenome 02UKA (SPAdes) (version 2) | ecosystem: Environmental > Aquatic > Non-marine Saline and... | reverse complement strand
TACATAATTTTGAAATAAATACATTAAATTCAATAGAAAATAGATTTAATAATTTAACAAATTGATATGTAAAGACAGAAAAAATTTTACCATTTTTTAGGTAGAAGCAAGCTATTAAAATAAAATAAATTTATTTTGAAAGCTTACTATTATTTAAAATAATAAAGAATAAAGAAAAATGACTTATAACAATACTAATGGTGTTTCTAGTAGAGCACCACAAATAAATAAAAACAATATTCAGGAAAATAAAAATCCTGATATTAAAAATACTACTATTAAAAAACCTTTTAAGAAAAAATCTTTTTTTAAGAAAAAGAATAATTTTGGAAAAAGAAAAAGCTTAGGAACTCATGAAACTGCGTTTAAATTAAAACCAGCAAAGAATAAGAATCCTAATATTATAGATGACAAAATCAGAATTTTAACAATTGGTGGTTTTGAAGAGGTTGGAAGAAATATGTTTGCAGTTGAAAGTAAAGATAGTATCTATATTTTTGATGTAGGATTTCAATTTACATCAGAAGATGAAACTCCTGGTATAGATTATACTCTACCTAATATTCAATATTTAGCTGAAAATAAACATAAAATTAAAGCAATAATAATTACCCATGGTCATTTAGATCATATTGGAGGTATTCCGTTCTTAATGACAGAACTTGGAAATCCCCCAATTTATACAAGAGAACTTACTGCTTTATTGATTAAAAAAAGAATGGAAGAATTTCCTCATATCCCTAAAATTAAAATTAATTTAGTGGAACCAGGAGATCAAATAAAAATTGGAGATTTCTCTTTTGAATTTTTTAATGTAACTCATTCTATCCCTGATTGTATTGGAATTTCAATGAAAACTAAATTTGGAAATATTGTAATTTCTGGAGATTTAAAATTAGCTCATAAAGATGGCGTTCCTATTGAAAGAGAACAAACTACATGATCAAAAGTTGGTTCAGAAAAAAATGTATTAATGATTTCTGATTCTACAAATTGTGAAAACTCAGGATGATCAATTCAAGAACCTCTTATTCATGAAAATGTTGAGAATTATATTAAAAATGCACCATCAAGAATAATTATCGCTACTTTTGCATCACAGTTTGAAAGAATGTTTGCTTTTATAAGATCAGCTGAAAATCTAGGGAAGAAAATAATCTTAGAAGGTAGATCAATAAAAAGTAATATGGAAATCGCTAAAATCGCTGGATATTATACTCCAAAAAAAGATACAGTTATTAATGTTGCTGATATAGATAAATATGGTTCAGATAAAATAGTAATAATTTGTAGTGGAGGGCAAGGAGAAGAATTTGCTGCTTTACCAAGAATGTCTAGAGGTGATCATAAATATGTTAAATTAAATAATAGAGATACTGTTATTTTATCTTCTTCAGTTATTCCAGGAAATGAATTAGCTGTTAGAAATTTAAAAGATCAACTTTTAAGACATGATGTAAAACTTATTACTTATAAAACATCTGATGTTCATTCAACAGGTCATGGTAATGCTGAAGAGCTTGGATGGATTTTAAGAAAATCTAAACCAACATTTTTTGTTCCAGGTTATGGATATCATTCAATGCTTAAAGAACATAAAAGAATTGCTGTAGAAATTGGTAATGTTGAAGAAAACAATGTAATAGTTCCAGATAATGGAACAGTTATAGAAATATCTTCACCGACTGATGTAAAAGTACTTCCTTTTAAAGTTCCTTCCTCACCTATTTTGGTAGATGGATATTCAGTTTCTGATATTAAGAAAACTGTTATAGCAGATAGGAAGCTTTTATCTAAAGAAGGTTTTGTGAATATAATTGTTCTTATTAATATAGGAAAAAGAAAATTACAAAAATCACCAGATATTTTATCTAGAGGATTTATTTACTTAAGAGAATCTCAAAATCTACTTTCTGAAACCAGAAAACTTGTAACTCAATTAGCTGAACAAGAAATTGAAAATGCAGGTGGTGGTAAAATAGATATTGATAAATTAAAAGAAAAGATTTATGAAAAGTTAGAACTTCTTTTCTTACAAAAAACAAATAAGAAACCTATTTTAATTCCAGTAGTATTAGTAGTTTAATTAACTTAAACTAAATAATAAAAAAACACTAATTTAAAATTAGTGTTTTTTTATATTTATCTAGCAATCGCTATAAAAATAGAGAGCCCTATGGAGCCCTCCATAGGGCTCTCTACAAAATAATGTGCTATCATTTTTTATTTTTAGTATTCTGGATTGCTTCGCTATCGCTCGCAAAGACAGACTTATTCGTCTTTGCCAGTGAAACGAAGTGATCTAGGTTTTTTAATATTTTCGTTAAAATTAAAAGTGTATATTTTAATATACACTTTTTTATTTTAGCGCTCTCTGTAAAAAAATGAAAATAAATTTTCTATTTTTTTAATCAGCTCCGCATAATGGAAATATACAAATGCAAGATTTGTTATTTCCATAAAAACATAGTCGCACTTCATGCTTCTTGTTTTATTTAATTTGAAAACTCATTCTGTAAATTTTATTACCTTCCTTTGCTTTCATTTCTTCTCAATAGGATTTAATTTCTCAAAGTGGTTTTTCAAAAATATTAATTTCAAAATTTCCATTTTCTTCTATAAGTTCCTTTGTTTCTAAAAACAAAATTTCTTGATCTGTTTGAAATATTATCTCTGTATTTTTTGGAATTCATTTTTGTAAATTTTTTAAAAAATCAACATTAACAACTCTTCTTTTTTTATGTTTTTCTTTAAATCAAGGATCAGGAAAATTTACAAATATCTTTTCAATATCAATTCCATTTTTTATAGAATTTTTTAAAATATTTTTTATAGAATATCCAGCATCGCCATCAAAAATTTTAACATTATTTTCTTTTTCAAAGATTTTTTTCAAATATTTAAAAAAAGGCTTCCTTATTTCAAATAAAATTAAATTCTTTGAATCTTTAAATTTTTCCAGTAATTTCTCTCCAAATTCACCTCTATATGAGCCAATATCGACCATTATTGGGTTTTTATTATCAAAACCAATAAAAGAGCTGTCTTTCTTGTAAGAGAAGGGGTTTACGTGATTTCTGATTCTTTTCGGAGTCTTCATTTTAGTCTTCTATATACAAACCATCAAATAATTCTACATCTTTATAATCATCAAAAAAATCTAAAGATATGCTAAAAAATAATTTAACATTTTGAGAATCTTTACCAAATTTATTATAAAGTTTCTTTCTAAAAAACATGAAAATTCTTTCTAATTCTTGAAAATCATTTTTTATATTCTCTTTTTCAGACAAAGTTGTTTTATAAACTAAATTTATTTTATTTAGATCATTTCCGTTAATTTTTAAAAAAATATCATCCATCTGTTCATCTAGATCTTTCAAAAAAGAACCTTCTTCATCGTATTGGTCTTCTCCTATTTTAAAAATTAATTTTATAGAATTTTTTAAAAAACAATTAATTTTTTCAAAGTCATAATCTTTTTCAAAATAACTATAATTTATTTTAAGATTTTTTAACATTTTTGGATTAGAAACTGAATTAGCATTATCTAGTCCGAAAGATATTTTAGAACCAGTGTATTTAATTTTAATAAAATCTAAATATAAAACTGGAGGAAAAGCAATCATTTTAACTTTCTTTTTTATAGAAAACTTTTTAGAAAAATCCAAGAAATCAATTAAAGATTTTTTATTTTCTATATCACTTGGCCATTTATAAATAATACTTTTTTGCATAAGGGACATTATATCATTTAGAGCTGTTTATGTAAAAAATTATTAAAATGAAATAAAAAAACCACATTAATTTGTAGTTTTTTTATTATATTCTAAATTGTTTTAAATTTTATAAAGATATAAGTTTTATATTTCTTCTCCTTGAGGATCTAAAATCATTAAATTAATTATTTTAGTTTCCATATTAATTCCAATTGGATTAACTTCAAAATCAAAGAATTTACCTGTTGCATATTTTCCTTCAGATCCTTTATTAACAGAGAACCCTATTCTATTAACCCCAACATCTTGTAGTTTTTCATTAACTTTTTGGTTCATCTCCATTCCACCTTTACCATTAATAACCCATGAAATATTTTCTATAGTTGTTCCTTTTGAATCAGAAACTTTTATATATACATCATCTGAAGTTAATAATCTAATAACCTCTCCATTTCCACAATCTTCCCATCTTACTTTATCAATAGAACAGTTTAAATTATATGTAGAAGCATGCACACAATTTTCATCATTATCTGATCCCACAGCTTTTCTTGTATTATTACAGTCAGATACTTGAATAAATGCATCACCTGCACAGTATGTACTAGTTGGTAATGTCCATGCTGAATCTGTACAGTTAACAATCTCTTCTTCACAATCTTCACTTATACAGTTTTCATTTATTATTTCACCATTTCCTCCATTTCCACCTCCACCTCCGATTAAATCACCTTTCTCATCTACCATTTGAATATCAAATTCTATTTCGTTAATTCTATTTCCAAATGTATAAAGATCAAATGAAGCAATGTCAAACTTAGAAGATACTTCTGTTTTTAATGTAATATAATTATTACCACCAGTTAAATGATTTCCCACTATAACAGAGTGAGTTTCTTTAGTGCTATCTATAGATACTATTTCATAAAAAGCTCCTCCATTTATAGACATTTCTATACTTGTGTCATTTAATTTAGTAAATGAAGTTTTGTTTGTTACACCTAAGGCGAAGTTAATTGTTTCTCCTTCTTTATATGAATCTTTATTAAAGTTAACAATATAACTATTATTATTATCTTGATAAGAAGATGCTAAAACTCTAGAAAGCCCTCCATATAGAAAAGTTAAAAATATTAATAATATAATTAAACTAATACCTAAAGTTTTCTTTTTTCTAAAGAAAGAAATTAAACTAGCTCCAAACAACCCCCCTCCTAAAATATACATAATTGTTACATTGGAACTAAACTCTTTAAATAATAATTTTATTTTTTGGAAAATATCAAATACGTCTTTACCTTTTTCTCCAAATTTATTAACGACTTCACCTTCTCTATTTTTTGCTATTACAAATAATTCTGCATCTGCACAATCTCTTTTAATATAAACTTCAACCATATCTTCTTGACCTCTTGTACTACTAACCCCGCAGTTTTTACCTTCATCGTCTTTAATACCAACTTCAAAACCTAAACCATTAACATTAGAAGAAACAAATAATTCAACTTTAGCAACCTCATCTTCTAAGTAAGAAGCCTTATCTAAAAGTGGTTTAAAAAAATTAACAAATTCACCACTTTCTGAAAATTTATTTAAAAATTCTAATCCAGAAATATTGCTTTTTAATTCATAAAACCCAGGTCCAACCTTAGGTAAAACATAGGTCGCTTTATTTTTAAAAATCATTTCAGGAATTAATATTTTTTCAAGCATTAAATCTCCAAAGATATTTTTATTATATATTTCTATAGTATTATTTAAACCTTCATCCATTTTTTCAATAGTAGTTTCACAAGATAAAATATTTTCTTCATTTATTTTTTCAATTTTACAATCAGAAATAATATCTTTTTCTGCATTTTCAATATAACCAATATTCAAACCTTCAATTATTGATAGAGCTACTGGAATCCCTGATTCATTAGTAACAAATAAATTAATATTTTTAGTTTCTTTACTGTTATCTATTTTATAAATAAAAGTTTTTTCTATTAATTCTTCACCTCCAATAGAAATATTTTCTTCAAAAAGATATTTTTTTATAATAACATCTTCAGAATTCTCTAAATGATAACCATATTTCAAATTATTTTCTTGAATATTTGAATTATTTTTTAGATCAAAAGAAAATTCAATTTCTTCTTCATTTTGAGTTTTAATTTCAAAATTATATATTGAAACATCTGCTAACTCTTGTGTTTTTGCAAATGAAGCAGATGCTGTAATTAAAAGGGTTGATAATAAAATTGATAATAAAATAACCTTAAATTTTTTAAATATTTTAAACATAAAATTATTTTAACACAAATTATTTCATTTAACAGATTTCTACTTCTTTTCGATTCTATCTAATATATATATAGACCCATCTTGAATATGTTTAAATCTATCGCCTTCCAATTTAACTCCTCCGAACCATCTAGTTATAATGATAATTGTATTTATATAGTCTCTCTTTTGTAAAATTCTTAATATAATATTTCCAGCTCCAGCTTCTCCATCATCAGATTTTGTTTCATAAATAATATTATTATCTGAAATTCTAACAGCAAATGAATTATGAGTAGCCTTTCTGTATTTTTTATTTTCTTTTAATTTTTTTAAAAAATTCTTAATATCATCTCTATTTTTTACCAAACCTAAAGAAACTGAATAAATAGAACCCCTATCTCTTATTATTTTTTCTAATAATAAAAAATCAATATTTGGTTCTTTGCTACCAAAATCCATTTTAAGAGTTTTATTTTTCATATATTATTTAGTTTCAAACTATCGTTGTTAAATAATGAACTTAAAATTTCTATTTTTTAATCCAACTCCACATAAGTAAATAATATAAATCAAAGATTTATTTATTTTCTAAAAATATAGATAAAAGTCTATTATATTTAGCAACTCTTTCTCCTCTAGCTGGAGCCCCAGATTTTATTTGCTCTGACCCGATACCAGTTGCAAAATCAGAAATAAAATCATCATTAGTTTCACCTGATCGGTGAGAAACCATAACAAACCAATTATTTTCTTTTGCTAATTTAAATGAATCTATAGCTTCTGAAATAGTTCCTATTTGATTTATTTTCAATAACAAAGAATCGCAAGATTTTTCTTTTATAGCTTCTTTTATTCTTATGGGATTTGTTACCGTTAAATCATCTCCAACTATTTGAACTTTTTTATCTTTTAATTTATCTTTCAATTTAGAGAAGGCTTGAAAATCATTTTCATCAAAAGGGTCTTCTATGGAAATGATTGGATATTTTTCTACTAAATTTAAATAAGTATCTATTAATTGATCTGTTGTTTTTAAATTATGATTTTCAGACTTAAAACCTAAATTATATTTTCCATTTTGGAAAAATGATGTTGCAGCAACATCTATTGCGTAATCCACCTTACCTTCATAACCAGCCTTTTCTACAGCTTCATTTATTAAATCAAAAGCTTCTTCTGGACTGTTTATTTCATTTGGGGCAAATCCTCCTTCATCTCCAAGCAAGGTAGCTTCTCCTCCATATTTAATTTTTAAAATATTTTTTAAAGAATGATAAATTTCTGAACCAGCCCTATAATTATCATTAAAATTTTTAAAATTTGGAGCTATCATAAATTCCTGAAAAGCAATTTTATTTCCAGCATGAAGACCTCCATTTATAATATTAAAAAATGGTCTTGGTATTTTATATTCTCTATTTGATAAAACTGAAATATATTCATATAGCTTTATACCTTTTGCTATTGCCCCTAATCGAGCTGTCGCCATTGATATAGCAAGGATAGCATTTGCTCCAAGTTTATTTTTATTTGGAGTCCCATCTAAATTAATTAGTATATTATCAATTTCTTTTTGCTTTGTTGGATCTAATCCAATTAAGGGTTTTGATAAAAAATTATTAATATTTTGAACAACCTTCAAAACACCTTTTCCAAAAAATCTATTTTCATCTTCATCCCTTAATTCGTAAGCTTCGAATTTACCAGTTGAAGATCCAGAAGGAACTTGAGCCCAAGCTTTTATTTTTTCTGTTTTAAAAAATAATTTATTCTTTTCAGCTTGAATTTCAACCTCAACTGTAGGGTTACCTCTTGAGTCTAAAATTTCTAATGCTTTAATTTTTGTAATTTTATAAGTCATCTTTTAATTATATATTAAATTCTATTTAATCTTAACTTTTGATTTATTATTTTTAAACAATAAAGACTTTTTCAATTTCTTTACAGATTCTTTTTTTAAATCAAAAACTCAATGATCTTTAACAAAATCAATTTTAAAATTACCTTTTTCAATATATTGAGATAACATTTTGTTAGCTAAAGTATCTAATATTTTTTCTTCTAACATTTTTTTAATAGGCCTTGCTCCAAACTCTTTAGAATAATTATTATTAATTAATTCTTTAATAGCTCTTTTTGAAATACTTAATTTAATAGATTTTTCTTTCAATCTTTTTTTAATAATTTCAATTTCTAATTCTGCAATTTTTTCTAAATTAGCTTCTGAAAGAGCTTCGAATAAAACAATATCATCTAATCTATTTAAAAATTCTGGTTTGAAATAATTATTTAAATTTTCTAAAATTTTTTCTTTAGCTAAGGTATATTCATTTTCTTGATTTTTTTCTTCAAAAAAACCAATATTATTCATTGTCGTAGATAAATGAGAACCTATATTTGAAGTAAGGATTATTATGGTATTTTTAAAATCAACAATTCTTCCCTTTGCATCTGTAATTCTTCCGTAATCTAAAACTTGTAATAAAAGATTAAAAATATTAGGGTGGGCTTTTTCAATTTCATCAAATAAGATAACGGAGTATGGTTTTTTTCTAACCATTTCTGTAAGAGAACCACCTTCTTCATAACCAACATATCCTGGAGGTGATCCAATTAATTTGGAACCTGAATGAGATTCTCCTAATTCTGACATATCAACTCTTATTAAAGATTCTTCATTATCAAAAATAAATTCTGTAAGTTTTTTAGTTAATTCTGTTTTTCCGACTCCTGTAGGTCCAACAAAAAGAAATGATCCTGTTGGTTTTTTTGGATCTGATATTCCAAGCTTAGATTTTTTTACTGCGTTTGATATTTTTTCAATAGCTCTATCTTGTCCAATAATTTTTTCTTTTAAAAACTCATTTATTGTTGATAGTTTTTCTATTTCATTACCACTCATTTTATTTATAGGTATTCCTGTAATTGATGATATTACCTTTGCAATATCATCTTCATTAATTTGATGTTTAGAAAACATTCTTCTTTTTTGAAAATCTTTTAATTTTTTTTCTTTTTGAGAAAGTTTTTTTAAAATTTTAGGTATTTCTGTAAAATTATATTTAGAAACTAGTTTAGTATTATTATCAATTTCTGCTATTTTACTTAAATAATATATTTTATCTTTTTCTATTTTTAATGATTTAATTTCTTCGATTAAATCTCTTTCTTTATATCAATTCAAAGAAAAATCTTTAGTTTCCTCTTTCAAATCAGCAATTCTTTTATTGATTTTTTTTAATTTTAAAGTTTCTTTTTTATTTTTCAAATCTTCTTTTTCAGCTTCTAAATTAAAAATATTTTTATCTACTTTTTGCAAAACTTTTGGCTTTGTTTCTACTAAAATTCTAGAAAATGATAAAGCCTCATCTATTAAATCAATAGCTTTATCTGGTAATTTTCTTGATGGCAGATATCTAATTGATAAATCAACCGCTGAGATTATTGCATTTTTTGAAATATTAACCCCATGAAAAGATTCGTATTTTTCCGATAAACCTTCTAAAATTTTAATAGTTTCATCTCTAGTTGGCTCTTCTACTTTAATATTTTGAAATCTTCTTGTTAAAGCAGCATCTTTTTCAATATGTTTTTGATATTCATTAAAAGTAGTTGCTCCTATAATTTTAATTTCTCCACGAGCTAAATCTGGTTTTAAAATATTAGAAGCATCTAATTGCCCGTCTCCAACAGAACCAGCTCCAACTATTGTATGGACTTCATCTATAAATAAAATTATTTCCCCTTTTGAATCTTTTACTTCTTTTAATATACCTTTTAATCTTTCCTCAAACTCCCCTCTAAATTTAGTCCCGGCAATCAATAGACCTATATCTAAAGAAACTATTTCTTTCTTTTTTAAGAATTCTGGAACATCTCCAAAAATAATTTCTTGAGCTAATCCCTCAACTATTGCAGTTTTACCAACTCCAGCTTCACCAACTAACATTGGGTTATTTTTCTTTCTTCTAGATAAAACTTTTATTATATTTTTTATCTCTTTAGATCTTCCAATTATTGGATCTATTTTATTATTTAAAGCTTTTTTAGTTAAATTAATTGTAAATTTATCTAAAAATCTATTTTTTCTTTTTTGATTTTTATCAATTTTTTCCCTTTTGTTTTTTATATTATTTAAAGTTATAATTATTTTTTTAAATTTAATATTAAACTTAGATAAAACTTCTTTAATTTCAGAATCAGCTTTTCCCATAAGAGCTAAAAATAAATGTTCTGTTGAAATAAATTCTGATTTAATTTGGTTAGCTAATCTTTGAGATTCTTCTAAAACTGAAACCATATCTAATGTTAAAAACATTTGTTTAATTGGTTCATCGTAAATCTTATTATCTAGATCTTTATCTTCTCCGATTAAATCAAATACTAAATTAGAGAATGAATCATAATCTACTTTAAATGATTCTAAAGTGGCAATTATTAAAGGTTCTTCTAAAAGCAAAAAAGCCCCTAGAAGATGTATTGGTTTTACTTGATTTTCTCCTCTTTCTATTGCGATTTCATGAGATTTTTGAACAGCTTGTCTTGCTTTTGAGGTTAATTTATTTATTTCTGGTATTGCCATGTTTTTATTTTATTAAGTTTAACCATTATAACATAATGAGTGAGAGTTATAAAAATATAAAGTGAATAGAGGCAAGCTTAATGTTTATATAACATTAAGTATTTTTTTCCACAAAAAAAACAACTAAATTAATAGTTGTTTTTCATTTAAGTACTTTGTGTTGGCGAAGAGCTACTTTCCCCTAAAAGAGTATCATCGCTCCTATTGGACTTTACTTCTGTGTTCGGAATGAGAACAGGTGTACCCCCAACGGCATTCCACCAACACAAAATACTTAAACTTTTGTTAGACTTTGCAGCCTAATTGAGTTTTTAACGAATAATAAATTATTAATTAAAAACTCAATTAGACCACCAAATAATAATATATAATGTTTTTTTACATTTAAAAAATGATTACTCGTAAATTACAATAATTTACAAATCATATTCTTAGAATTTCCTAATGAAAATTTCTCAATGAATTAGTACTTCTCGGCTGAATACATTTCTGTACGTACACCTAAAGCCTATCAACCTGATCATCTTTCAGGGATTTCAAATGAATTCTTATCTTGAAGTTGGCTTCGTTCTTAGATGCTTTCAGAACTTATCCATTCCCAACTTAGCTACCCAGCATGCTCCTGGCGGAACAGCTGGTACACCAGAGGTCAGTCCACCCCGGTCCTCTCGTACTAGGGGCAGATCTTCTCAAAATTCGACGCCTGCAGTAGATAATAACCAACCTGTCTCACGCATACCTTCTGCCATTATTACTAATGGTATGGACTATAGTTTGCTCCATTCTTTTTAAGAGAATGGATTTTAGCGCTTAGTCTCTACGGGTCTTAATTAAAAATTAAGTTCCCTCGGAATGGCCCTCTATTATAAAATAGGTGGGGTTTTCCCGATATCAGCTAAATTTATTCTTACAAAATTACTTTTGTAGACCGCCGTGATTGTTAGATTTTAAAAAGACTTAAAATCTATTAATGATTATTATAATTGTATTTACATTTTGATGTAAATTTTAATGTTTAACGAAAAGACTTTAATTTTGTTCTATTTTTGTACTAAAAATTAAGATATAAGGTATCTATAACTCTCAATGGGATTCAGATTAGTTGAGCATTCAATTAAATTGAATACTCAACGGTCTGAACCCAGCTCGCGTGCCCTTTTAATTGGCGAACAGCCAAACCCTTGGGACCTTCTCCAGCCCCAGGATAGGACGAGCCGACATCGAGGTGCCGAACATCGCCGTCGATTTGAACTCTTAGGCGATACCAGCCTGTTATCCCTAGGGTAGCTTTTATCCGTTGATTTCCGGCAGTATCTAATACCAACCGTCAGGTCACTATGCTCTACTTTCGTATCTGCTCGGGATGTCCCCCTTGCAGTTAAGCTCGTTTATGCCATTACACTATCGACACGGTTTCCATTCGCGTCTAACGAACCTTTAGGCCCCTCCGTTACTTTTTGGGAGGGGAGCGCCCCACTCAAACTACCCACCAGATACTGTCTCCGCAAGTTTTTGCCTTGCAGGTTAGGTTCTACACAAATTAAGGGTGGTATCTCACTGACGACTCATATACTTCCGAAAAAATACATTCAAAGTCTCCCACCTATGCTGCGCATAATTTATATAGAACCAATACCAAGCTATAGTAAAGCTCCTAGGGTCTTTTCGTCCCACTGCAGGTAGCCGGCGTCTTCACCGGCATTGCATTTTCACCGAGCTAATCCTCGAGACAGTACCCCACTCGTTACGCCATTCGTGCACGTCGGTAATTAGCCGACAAGGAATTTCGCTACCTTAGGACCGTTATAGTTACGGCCGACATTGACCGGGGCTTATATCGATCAGCAATCGAATTAAAAATTCAATCACCGCCAATATTTAACCTTCCGGCATTGGTCAGGCGTCACCCCGTATACATCCTCTTGCGAGTTCGCACGGAGCTGTGTTTTTGGTAAACAGTCGGCAGGGTGTCTTTCGCTGCGGCCTTCCCATCCGAAGATGGGTGAGGCGAACCTTATCCCGAAGTTACGGTTGCTATTTTGCCGAGTTCCTTGAGGATTGATCACTCGTTCGTCTTAGTCTTCTCGACTCAACCACCTGTGTTGGTTTGGGGTACGGTTCCTATAAAATTAAGCTTAGAAGTTTTTCTTGGAAGGCTCTTCACTAGAATTTATCATCCCGTAGGAATCAATTTATCCAAAAATCGATTGTATGTGTATTCCGGATTTTCCTAAAATACCAATCTTATTAACAGAAACGGAAATCCAATCATCCGCCCTAGTTTATGTCCTCCGTCACTCCATCGCATTTTATAGAAGTTAGGGAATATTAACCCTATTGCCATCACCTACGGCTTTCGCCATCAGCTTAGGACCGACTAACCCTTCTCTGATTATCATTGAAAAGGAAACCTTGGTTTTTCGACGGGAGGGGTTCTCACCCTCCTTGCGGTTACTCGTGCCAACATTCTCACTTCTGTACGCTCCACCATGGCTTACGCCTTTGGCTTCATAGCAGAACAGAACGCTCTCCTACCACTGCATATAAATATGCAATCCTAACCTTCGGTACTATACTTGAGCCCCGATCATTTGCGGCGCTAAATCTCTTAGCCAGTGAGCTATTACGCTATCTTTAAAGGATGGCTGCTTCTAAGCCAACCTCCTGGATGTCTGAGAAATAAAACCTCCTTAAGTGCACTTAGTATAGATTTAGGGACCTTAGGTATAGGTCTGGGCTGTTTCCCTTTCGACCACAGGAGCTTCGCCCCCTGAGTCTAACTGCCAAGCTTTTTACTAACTGGTATTTGGAGTTTGATAAGAAAAGCCAGATTTCTCCAAGTCTTTTCTTTCCAGTGCTCTACCCCCAGCAGGAACGCTTAACGCCAGTCCTAAAACTGTTTCGGAGAGAACCAGCTATTACTGAGTTCGTTTAGCTTTTCACTCCTTACCACAAGTCATCCCCGCGTATTGCTAGCGCGTGGGTTCGGTCCTCCCCTCATCTCTCGATGAGGTTCAACCTGCTCATGGCAAGCTCACTCAGCTTCGGGTCTTATGGAAATGACTTAATTTCGCGCTATTCACACTCGGTTTCCCTTTGCCTTCATTACATAGTAATTTAAGCTGCCATTTACATAAACTCGTTGGCTCATTCTTCAATAGGCACGCCATGACGGAACACTAATAAATTAGGTCCGCTCTGACTCCTTGTAAGCATATGGTTTCAGATCTATTTCACTCCCCTTGCGGGGTACTTTTCACCTTTCCCTCACGGTACTTGTTCACTATCGATCTGACAATATATTTAGCCTTAGCAGTTAGTCCTGCTAGATTCACCCAGGCTATTGATGTCCTGGGCTACTCAGGAATGTAAATAATGAAGTTACTTTGTTTTCGTTTACGGGACTATAACCCTCTAGGGTTCAGCTTTCCAACTGATTCTCCTAACAAAATAATTTTTGACTTCACTCGTAAAGACATTTACACCCTACAACCCCTAAAAATTAAAAATCTCTAGGTTTGGGCTTCTCCGTTTTCGCTCGCCGCTACTTGCGGAATGTTTGGTTTAATTTCTATTCCTCTAGGTACTGAGATGTTTCACTTCCCTAGGTTCGCTTCTGTTATCACTTATGTATATCAGATTATCAAGGTTTACTTGATAGGGTTTCCCCATTCGGAAATCTCCGGGTTATATTGATTGTTAGGCATCTCCCCGAAGCTTATCGCAGTCTTACCACGTCCTTCATCGCTATTGTCAGTCAAGGCATCCACCATACGCTCTTATTGAAACTTTCATTAGAAAATTCCAAAAATACGATTATTCTATTTAGTATAAATTTTATAAATAAAAATTATACAAATGAGTTTTGCTTGATTTGCTGTTCTCTATTGTTGTTGCATATTAATCTTAACGATTAATACTTTTCACGAGTAACCATTTTAAAAATGCAAATACATATAAATATGTATCCTGTGTTTCTACTATATATAGTAGAATTGTGTTTATTTGTTTTAATTAAAAAACAAAATAAACGAAAAAACATTATTAAAACAATTACAATTGTTTTATTATTATTTGGTTGTCAATGAACTAATTGACCATTTTGCAAAATTTACAAAACAGTGAGAGTCATTATATAGAAAAAGCTAAAAAAGTCAAGCTTTATAAAAACACTCACAACTATTGTTTTTTAAAGCTTTTTTGAAAAGCTATTTTAGAATAAAAAAGAAAAAATAAATTAATCTATTGATTTAGATTTTTTTTTTGATATAATTCTCATAGTAAATTTATTTACTGATTTTTATTTTTTATTTATTTAAAAAATAAATTTTGCGGGATTAGTTAAACGGCTATAATTTCTGCCTTCCAAGCAGCGGTTGCCGGTTCGATTCCGGCATCCCGCACAAAAAAAGAAAAACCACAACTTGTTTGTGGTTTTTTTATGTGTGGAATAAGGAAAGCAAACTTCTTTGCTTTCCGACGGAATCGAAAGACGGAGTTATATTTTTTAGAATGAAATGAAAAAAAATAAACAAGCCTTGGGAGGAAGTTCTTATGATTTTGGAGTGAATAGCACGAACAAAATTATCAGAAACTTGACCCCGATTCTAATATATTTATAAACAAAAAAAACTATAAATAAATTTTTTAAACTAACTCTACATAAGAAAATAATAAATAAAAAATTTAAATTAATTTAGATTCTATTTAATGTTACTTAAATAAATTTAAAAATTATTAAAATAAAAAACCACTAAATAAATTTAGTAGTTTTTTAACTCTGTATATATTAAAATATAGTCGTACTTTGTACTCTTTATTTTAATTAATTAGATAAATCTAATTATACTAAGCTTACGTTTGTAGCGCTTGGTCCTTTTTCTCCATCAACGATTTCAAATTCAACTTCTTGACCTTCTTTTAAGTCATTGTAGTCGATATTTTGTAATTCGTTAGCGTGAAAAAATAAATCTTTTTCTTGACCTTCAACTTGAATAAATCCAAATCCTTTGTCTGTTAATCTTATAATTGTTCCTTTTGACATATACTATATATATTTACTTATTAATATCAAATAAATTAAAAAATAGTATGTACTAAACTCAGTAATTTTTTCACAAAAATTATAAACCTAACCTACCTCACTTTATTAACTATTTGATGTTCCATATTATATCATCATTTTAAATAAAATCTACACCAAAATTCTATTTATTGACTTTAGCAATTTAATAATTTATTATTGCGTCATATGGAAAAAGCTTGATTGTACGCAGCAGTGGGTGGAATATTACCAATGATTTTTTGGATATTTTTTTGATTTAGAGAAGATACTGAAAAACCAGAACCTAAACCTTTGATTTTAGAAACTTTTATCCTTGGAATAATTAGTGCATTTGTAGCCTTATTGGCCCAATCTTTTATTCATCAATTAAATTTAAGAAGCCTTGATCAAACAATTTTATTTTCTTTTGTTGAAGAATTTTTGAAATTTTTTTCTGTGTTTGCGGTAGCTCTTGGAACAGTTTGGGCTGATGAAAGAGTAGATCCTATGCTTTATATGATTGTAGCAGCTCTTGGTTTTTCTGCTGTTGAAAATACTTATTATATTGTTGAATTAATAACTCACTCTGATTATTTAAAAATTTTAATAGACGGAAGCTACAGATTTATCGGAGCAACATTACTTCATACAACAACTTCAGCAATTATAGGTTTCTTTATCTCAATGGTATTTTTTAGAAGAAGAATAATTAGGGTTTCTTTTGCTTTTCTTGGATTATTTTTTGCAACAATCATTCATACAATTTTTAACTTATTAGTTTCAAGCCAAAATGTTTTCTATAATAAATTAGGATTCTTTGGGGCATGAGGTGGAATTGTTTTGATTATGTTTTTATTTGAATATATTCATTCCAAGAAAAGAAAAATTAAAGTTGAGCTTCCGAAAGATGAGAACGAAGATTTGTTTAGGAAGGTATGTTTCTAAATACATTCAATAAAAAAGAGGATTTGCTATGCAAATCCTCTTTTTTTTATTCTATTTAAACAACTTAGTCGCTCTTCATCATTTTAAGAAATACTCCTTGAGGAATATTAACCTGACCCATAGCTTTCATTTTCTTTTTACCCTTTTTTTGTTTTTCTAAAAGTTTCTTCTTTCTTGTAATATCCCCACCATAAAGTTTTCCTGTTACATCCTTACGGTACGCTTTTACAGTTTTTGAAGAAATAATTTTTCCTAAAGCTTTAGCTTGAACTTTCATTACAAAATTTTGCCTTGGCATTACTTTATGTAATTTTTCTACAGCAGATTTTGCCTCCTCTTCTACTCTATCCAATGATACTACCCTAGAAAAAGCTACTATCTGTTCATCAGCTAAAAATATATCTAATCTTGTAACATTAGCTTTTTTATATTCTCCTATTTCGTAAGCTAGTGAAGCATATCCCGATGTTACTGATTTTAATTTATCAAAAAATCCTCTCATTAATTCACGAAGTGGAATAGTTCCAGTAATTTCGATTCTTTCATCACCAAATACAATATTATTTTCTATAAATCCCTCATGACGAAAAAATAATTGTGAAATAGATCCTGAATATTTATTAGGTGTCATTATTTTAAGAGTCACTCAAGGCTCGTTAATTTCATCAATTTCTCCAAAGTCTGGGAAAAATGCAGGATTATAAATTGTTTTTTCTTCCCCTGATTTTAAAGTTACTTTATATATAATAGTTGGATGAGTAATTATAAGATCAATATTAAATTCTCTTCTAAGTCTTTCTGTAATAATTTCCAAATGAAGCATTCCTAAAAATCCACATCTAAATCCTCTACCTAGAGATCCTGATGTTTCTTCTTCAAAACTTAAAGATGAATCTGTAAGTTGTAGCTTCTCTAAAGCTGGACGAAGCATATCAAAATCATCTTGAGATTCTGGATAAACTGAAGCTCAAACAACTGGTGCTGGTTTATTATATCCACCAAATTCAGGTAAATCATTTTTAGTATTTACCAAAGTATCACCAACAGAAACAACCCCGGGTTTCTTAATTCCAGTTACTATATATCCTATTTGTCCTGCGACTAATTTTTCTTGAGGATTTTCTTCTGGAGAAAAAATACCAACTTCTAAAGCTTGGAATTTTTCACCTGCAACTTTAAATTTTAAAGAATTATTTTTAGAAACTTCTCCATCTAAAATTCTTACAAAAACTATAATTCCCTTATTCTCATGATATTTAAAATCAAAAATTAAAGCTCTAAAATCATTAGGTTCTTTATATGTAGTTTCAGGTACTGGAACTTCTTCAATTATTTTTTTAAAAAGTTCTTTAACTCCTGCTCCTGTTACACCTGATGTTTCGATTATATCTTCCATTTCACAATCTACCAATAAAGCTAGTTCTTCTTTAATTTCTTCTATTCTAGCTAAAGGGGAATCTACTTTAGATAGTGCTGGAATAATTTTTAATCCTGCTTCTTGAGCCATTTCTAAAGTCGTCATAGTTTGAGCTTGAATTCCTTGAGTAGCATCAACTAATAAAACTGCACCTTCCACAGCTTGCATAGCTCTTGAAACTTCATATGAAAAATCAATATGCCCCGGAGTATCTATTAAATTTAAAGAATATTCTTCGTCTTTAAATTCATATTTCATGGAAACGGGTTGCATTTTAATAGTAATACCTCTTTCTCTTTCTAGTTCCATATTATCTAAAATTTGATTCTGCATCTTTCTTTTCTCAACAGTATCAGTAGCTTCAATCATTCTGTCAGATAAAGTAGATTTCCCATGATCAATATGGGCAATAATAGAAAAGTTTCTAATTTGAGATAAATTCATAAGCTGAATTATAACACAACGGGTGAGTGTTATGGGAAATAAATGAACAAAGTGAATTTAATTTTCTAAAACCGAATGAGTGCATGTTATATAAACTTCTATAACACAAATGAACGAAGTGTTAGAAATAAGCGAATGGAATAAAGAGCTCCAGTTTTAAAATAAATATATTCTAGATTGCTTCACTGTCGTTTGCAAAGACAACTAATTTAAATTTTTTATTTATAATTTTTATACCAAATAAATAAAGATCATGCTAAAAAAGGCAATACAATAAAGAAAGCCTCTGAACAACTTATTGATGTATCTCCTATTTTACAAAAAATATTTTCTTCTGGAGTTTCTATGTTTTCTTTAAATTCATTCATTCTAATTTTTTAATTAAAATAGAATATCAATTTATTATTATTTGTCAAATAATATTTATTCAAAAAGAAACTACTTTATTTTATTTTATCCAAATTTTTAATCTTTTTTTTTTATTTTGCATGCTACCACGCTAGGGCTCGACTAACCTCTCCAAAAATTATACTCATTTCATTCGTTAATTTTTGCAGCCTTAGTCATTCCGCTCGTGGTTTTATTTCACTTCGTTCATAAAACATACTTCGCTTTTTTCGAATCCTAGTCTGGATAGTATAAAATAAAAAGACACTTTATTCAAAGTGACTTTTTTATTTTATATGCTACCAGACTAGGATTCGAACCTAGATTGACCGGATCAGAACCGATAGTCCTACCATTAGACGACGTGGTAATTATTAAAATCTTTTATAGATTTAAATCTGTTTATAAGATCCTAATATTTTTAAAGATTTGCTAAAGAATTCTAATTCTTCAATTGCATTTTTTGCTTCTTTTGATTTTAAATTTCCTTCAAATTCTAAATAAAAATAATAATGAAATCCTTTATCTCCGCTCGGACGAGATTCTATTTTAGTTAAGTTTATTCCGTTTGAAACAAATCCGCCTAGTGTTTTATATAAAACTCCAGGGATATGTCTTGTTTCAAAAATAACAGATGTTTTTTCTTCTGTTGTTTTATTTAATTTTTTAATGAAAGGATATTTTTTATTTTTATTTTTTACCAATAAGAAACGAGTAATATTATCTTTTGAATTTTGAAATTTTCTTTTAATAATTTTTAAATTATAAATATCTGCTAATCTTTTTGAACCTATAGCAGCAATATCTTTTATATTATTTTTTGCAATATATTTTGCAGATCCGGCAGTATCCCCAAAAGCAACAGCTTCTAACTTGTTCTTATTTAAAAATTCTGAACATTGAGAAAGAGCTTGTGGGTGAGAATATACTTTTTCAATCATTGAAATATTAATTCCTTTATTTACTAATAATGTATGATTAACTGTAAAAAAATATTCACCTATTATTTCAAAATCATATTTTTTTAGTAAATCTACACAAGGAGCAACTGTTCCAGCATTTGAATTTTCTATTGGAACTAAACCCAAACCATCCCTTTCAATATTTTCAAAAAGATCTTTAAAATCTAAAGATCCTACTGGTTTAAAATTTATATTATTTTTACCCGCTATTTCTAAAATAGCCTCTTCTGAATAAGTACCTCTAACTCCTTGATAGGCAATTTTTATTTCTTTTCTCTTCAACATAATTTTCTAACAATACCATAATTTATATTTTTTTAAAATTATTTTATCTTCATTAAAATATATCCCGATGTATAAGATAATGTTTTTACTGGGAATTCACTCCTATCTTCATCTTCATCTGATTTATAGTCTGGATTTAGAATAGAAACATTATCAAAATTAATTTTAACTTCTAATTTTTTACCATTTAAAACAAAAGTCATTTTCTCGCTTTCTATTTGATAATTATTTACAAATTCTTCTATTCCATTGTCTTTTTCTTTTAAAATTTCTTTAAAGACTTCTTTCAAAGAAAATATTTCTATCTCTTCATCTTCATAATAAACTATCAATTCTTCTGTTATATTATTTATTATAGTTTTATACCTATTATCAGCTTTAATTTCATTACAGAATTCAGAATCTACATCTGAAAATATTCTTAAAAAATAATCATAACCAGAAACTTTAATACTTTCCTGATTAAAACCATCTTTACTATAGAACGAAATAAATTTTTCTTCTCTTTCATTGCTATTTTTAAAATATCTTTTTACTTTTATCTTTTTAGATAATTCAGAAATTAATTCCCAATTACTTATTCCTCTATATTCTTGTTCTTCTATATTTTTTACTCTTTCTTCATCTTGAGCAAATTCTAATTTTTCTTTTTGACCTTTTTTTCAATTTTTTTCATGTTCTTTTTTAATTTCATTTATTTCTTTTTCAAAAATAAAATCTAAAGTTTTACATCCATGGAAATTACATAGGTATTCTATGTTTCCATAAACATTTCCACTTAATTCATCTGAAATATCTGAATAATTTTCTAAAGGCTTAATTTCATCTTTAACTAAAATATTAGCTTCTTTTAGATTTTCAACCATTTTATCTTGCTGTCTTCCTTCTGGATATAAATAAACTGACCAAGGTCCAATTGAAATAATTAATATTGTAATAACTAAAGAATAAACTAAAGTTCCTAAATATCTTTTCTTTGAAAATATGAAATATAAAGAAATAAATAATAACCATATTCCTAAAACAACAACTAAATATCTATTAATAGTAATGTTATATTGATTAATTCTTAAGAAAATAGCGTAGAATAACATTGTGATTTGAGGAATGACTGCTATTGGAAAATATTTTCTAAAAATTTCTATTGTTTTAATTTTTTCTTCAAATATATATGAAGCAAAATAAATTAAATATCCAAAAGATGAAAATCCAATAACCATCCAAGCAACTTCACCTTGAGGCCATTCTGAAAAATTCATTAAAACTTTAACTGTGTATGAATATAAAATTAAAAAATAAATTGAGATTGCTGGAAGTCCAACAAAATTAACTAAGAAAGAATAAAATTTATTATCTTCAACTTTATCTTTTTGATTAACCTTCACGGAAGGTAAGTTTGTTAAAAAGAAAATCGGAGCAAAAAGTGATAATGAAAAAGTAGCTCAATACATGAAAGCTTTAGATTCATCTATAAAATTTAAATCAAATAAGGTAAAAACTGATTGTAATGCCGCAAAACCTAATAGCATAGCTGAAACTCCTACTATTATAGACATTAGAATTCTAATAAATAAATGAAATGAATAAATATAAAATTCTCTTTGAATTAAATGTTTATTTAAAATCTTTTGAATAAATGGAGCAATGAAGATAAATAAAATAACACCCATAGTAGTAGACAATATATATACGAGAGTTTCTTCTTGGAAATTTGTAAAAAGATTTTCTTCAAAAAAATAGAAGAATAGAAATCCAAAAATTAAAGAATCTATTTGAAAGAACCATTTTTTAGCCTTTGAAACTCCTATAGTTTCCGTAAATAAATAGATTCCAACTGAAAAGAAAAAAGTAACCGACAAAGCAAAAATACTTTTATCTATAATATTTTCTATATCCTGACCAAAATCTTGAATGTAAATCCTTATAATTAATGTAACGAAAATTGATAATGAAATTAAAACTGATAACGGTAATCTATTGAAAGTTTCTTTTAAAACTCTCTTTAAATTTTCTAATCTAATCTTTTTAAATATATTTAACATATAATAATTATACATCTAATAAAAAAGATGGGAAATGCGTAGCATTTCCCATCTTTTTGTTTATTTTAGTATTCTAACTGTTCTTTTTATCTAGTAGCAGGCATATTTATTATCTAGCAGTAATCATATTTTTTAAATTACTATTCTATATTATTTCTTAATAGATTAATTATATACTATATTTTATTTTACTAAAGCGTATTTTCCGTCTTTAGTTCTTCTAAAATCTTTTTTAGATAAGTTAATTAAAATTGTTTGTTTTCTAACGTTCTTTTGTTCTAAAACTTTTTCTACAATTTCGTTTTTATCCATTGCTTTCTTATTATCTTTTAAAACTTTTTTTATAACATCAGCAACTGTTCCTCCACTATAGTCTCCTCATTCATCTAATCCATATTCTCCACGACCAACTAATATAAATCTTTTATCTTTTATTAATTCGTTATGAACTGTTGCTACATTAATCTTTTTATCAAATTTAGTTTGAATTGATTCTGCTATTTTTCTAAAATGTAAAGGATTTGCTTTTTCTTTTAAAACTAAATACGCGTAATCTCTAGCAGATTTTAAATTGATATGTTTAGATTTTGCTAATCCTCAATTTCCAATTTTATTTGAACCAATTTTTTTAGATACTTCAATCAATCTTTTAACTATTTTTAATTTTAATAATTTTTTATCATTAGTATATGGTTTCATTCCATCGATAAATTTATTTAAAATTTCTTTTTCAGTTAAAATCTCATTTGTATTTAAATTTTTATATAAATGATCTAGTGATTTTTCGAAAGCTTCAAAGTTTTTTTCTTTTGTATATCAAATTTTATCTTTAAAGTTTTTATTTTGTTTTACAAAAAATGGTTCTGATAAATTAAGTAAGAAATGAATATGGTCTTGTTCATCTTCATCTGTAGTAAAGTGATTTAAAATATCTTGTTCAGTTATAACTCCACCTAATGTATCAATAACTTGTTTTAATTTTTTAACAGATTCTTTAGTATAGTTTAATAATACTTCAGTTTCTAATATTGATTTTTTAGCCGCGTTTTCTATTTGCCTAACTCTTTCTCTTGTAATTGAATAGTCTTGTCCGATTGATTCTAAAGTATGTCTTTTTACACCTTTTTCTAAACCATATCTTTTAATTAAAATATCTTTATATCTATCTGGCAATTCTTTCAGGATTTTTTTTATTGTTGTCGGTGTACTTTTCATATATTTTATAAATAAATTTTTAATAATTTTCTCTTTTTTGACTTATTCTATATTAATAAAATAATAACACAAATATAAAAATATAGCAATAGCTGGGAAGTACGATTAGTATCGTATATACAAGGCTTTCTACTTATAACTTATTGCAAAATAACAACATTTATTTATTATTATTTTTTCACTCTTCTATCTTTTTATGATTTCCAGATAGTAAAATTTGTGGTATTTTATAAAGTTTTTTTGCTCATTTAAACTCTGATGGCTTAGTATAAAACTTACCAGCAGAAATTCTTTCTTCTTCTAAAGAGTTTATATTACCTAAGACTCCTGAGATTTGTCTAGATATGGAATCTATTAAAACCATAGCTGGTAATTCTCCTCCGGTCAATACGAAATTACCAATTGATATTCTTTCTCCTTTATAAATTTCTTCGACCCTAGAATCAATTCCTTCATACCTACCAGAAACTAAAATTAAATCTTTTATCTGGTTTTTATCGTTGCTCCGAGCGATTTTTTTTGCAAACTTAGTATTAAATAAATCTCCTCTTGGTGAAAAATAGAAAAGTTTATATTTAGTCTTTTTACCAATTGCTTTTCTAATAGCCTTTAAAAATGGTTCTGCTTTTAGTACCATTCCTGGTCCTCCCCCAAATGGAGTATCATCTATTGGTTTTGTTAATTCTGGATTATTAGATTTTTCAGCAAAATCTTTTGGGTTATAAAACTTAACAGAAATCTTTTTGTTTTTGATAGCTCTTTTTATAATAGACTCATTTAAATATGAATCAAAAACTTCTGGAAAAATAGTTACTATATGAAAATTTAACATAAAATGATTATAACATAATGAGTGAGAGTTATTAAAATATAAACTGAACAAAGTGAAGCTTAATATTTTTATAACCGAACGAGTGCGCGTTATATAAATGAAATAAATTTAATTTTTTATATATAAATAACCATAAGTTGCCCAAACTTACATAATATGTAATTCTATTGTGTTTTTACCCTTTATTTGATACAATATTTCGCATTGAGAAAGTCTTAGGGTTTACTTAATATCCGCTTGTAGCTCAGCTGGTAGAGCAGCAGCCTTTTAAGCTGACGGCCGAAGGTTCAAATCCTTCCAAGCGGACAGGAATTCAAAACCCAACCTATACAGGTTGGGTTTTCTGATTTTTGTATTGTTTGGAAGGATTTGAAAGCAGCAAAGTATGCTTTACGAACGCAGTAAAATAAAACCATGAGCGGAAAAACTAAGGCTGCAAAAATTAACGAATGAAATGAATATAGTTTTTAGAGAAGTTGACCAAATCCTAAATACTTTAATAAATTAAAATCAATCATTAAAAAAAATCCATTACGGATTTTTTTATTTTTTAAATAAATTAAAAAAATTAAACTTTTTTTTTTCTTCTAAAATGCTCAGTATTTTGTTATTTTTTAAATCTGACTCATAAGCCATTTCTAAAACTTTTAGAAAAACATCTCCGTTCATATTTGTTCTTGAAATAGTTTGGGCCAACGATCCCATAAAAAGACAAGTTATTTTTTCTAAAACTTCTTCAGTTATATTAATATTTATTTTATTTAATTTAGAGATTTTTTTTATAACGAGATTTTTTTTATCATTAAAAATATGTTCTAAAATCTTTTCAGGTTTTTTTTCAATAAATTTATTTAAAATAATATCAATATTTTCTAAATTATTTAAATGATCCTTTTCTAAAATTTCAATAATTTTTTTTGCATCTTTAGAATTATTTATATTTTTCATAAGACCTCCTAATAAAATTTGGATAGAATCTTTAGAAAAATCTTTAATTTTATTTTCAGGTAAATTAAAAACCTTTCCAATTTTTATAAAAATAGGTGTTTCAATATTTTTAAATATGTCATTAAATAAATTACTCATTTTTGTCTCAAAAATAAAAACAGAATTTTTATTCTGTTTTTAATTATTTAATTATTTTAAATTTCTATTATTTGCGACTGGATTTCCTCCCGCTGATTTCATCATTAACTCCTGCATTTTTGCTTGATGTTTTTTCATTACTGACATCGCTGCAGCCATTTGATTTTTTCCAGCCTTTACTTCTTGTTCAATTTCTTTTGCAATATTTTCAAAAAATTCTGGATTGTCCTGTAGCATTTTCATTACAACAACTCTTTGTGCTGGAGAAAGTTGGCTCATTTGTTTTTCCAACATTTTCTTCATCGCTAAATTTTTAGCCTTATCTTTTAATTTTTTTGCTGCATCTCCTATTCCAAACATATTTTTTTATTTAATTTTATTTTTATAATATAATAATAGTTTTGTTTTTATTTACTTCCACAAAACCATTTTCAATTTCAAGTTTTTGTTCTTTTTCTTCACCATCAATGTATTTTATTATACCCTTTTTTAAAGGAGCTAGAAAGGGCGTATGTCCTGGTAAGATTTCAATATCGCCAGAAACAGTTGGTAAGAATATTTTCTTTAATTCCCCCTCAAATATTTTTTCATTAATGTTAACAATCACAAGATCCATACCTGATTATTCTATCATAGATTTTAACTATCGCTAGAAAATAATGATATACTTAAAAATAATTAAAGAATAAAAATGACAAAAATTAAATTAAAGGTACCTGTTGAAATAATTGAAATAATTGAAAAATTAAATGAAAATAATTTTGAAGCTTTTTTAGTTGGTGGATGTGTCCGTGATTTAATCTTAAACAAAATTCCTTCTGATTGAGACCTGACCACGAATGCAAAACCTGAAGAAATTCAGAATATTTTTGAACATACATTTTATGAAAATGACTTTGGAACTGTAGGGGTAGTGAATGATGAGATTGATAAAAAAATAAAAGAAATAGAGAATAGCTGTAACTGTAAAACAATTAACAATATCTGCAAAACATCTTGTGAAACACTTGTGAAACAAGAAGATTCTAATGTTTTACAAACTAATGTAAAACATCAAACTAATGTTTCACGTGAAACATTAGTTTTTTTAAAGTCATTAAGAACTATTGAAATTACACCATATAGAATAGAATCTGGTTATTCAAATAATCGCCACCCAGACGATGTTCAATTTTCAAATAATATTGAAGATGATTTAAAAAGAAGAGACTTTACAATTAATGCACTTGCCTACAATCCATTAACGGAAGAGTTGATTGATTTATTTGAAGGAGTTTCTGATTTAAATAAAAAAATAATAAAAACTGTCAATAATCCAGATGAAAGATTTCAGGAAGATGCTTTAAGAATTTTAAGAGCTATTCGTTTTTCAGCCCAACTTGATTTTAAAATTTCAAAAGAAACAAAGGAATCTATTTCTAAAAATAAAGAACTTTTAAAAACTATTTCTAATGAGAGAATTCGTGATGAATTTATAAAAATTTTAAATAGCAAAAATCCAATAAATGCTTTTTTTCTATCTAATGAATTAAATATATTAGAATATATATCTAAAGACCTATCAAACTCTATCGGAGTAATTCAAGGAGGTTCTCATCGTTATGATGTCTTTGAACATCTATCTAGAACTATGCAACATGCGGTTGATAAAAATTGGTCTTTAGAATTAAGACTAGCTGGGTTATTTCATGACGTAGGTAAAGTCCCTACCGCTAAATGATCAGATAAAAAACAAGGAAATACTTTTTATGGCCATGAAGTTCTCGGGGAAAGGATTGCGAAAAAAAATTTAAAAAGATTAAATTTTCCAAATAAAATAATTAATAAAGTTACAACCTTAATTAGATGACATATGTTTTTTTCAGATCCAGATGAAATTTCTTTATCTGCAGTTCGAAGAATTATTAGAAATGTTGGAGAAGAAAATATTTGAGATTTAATTAAGCTTAGAATTTGTGATCGTATTGGAATGGGTCGACCAAAAGAAGAACCTTACAGATTGAGACAGTATGAGGCCATGATGGATGAAGTATTAAGAAGCCCTATTTCGGTAAAAGATTTAAAAATAAATGGAGATATTATGATTTCAAAAATGGGATTTAAACCTGGAAAAAAAATTGGATTAATTTTAAATTCATTAATGAACCTTACCCTTCATAATCCAGAAAAAAATAACTTAAAATTTTTAAAAGAAAAAGTTCTTGAATATGAAAAAATGACTGAGGATGAACTATTTACATTATCAAAAGAAGGAAAAGAAAAAATTTTAGAAGAAGAAAATAAAGAAATAAAAAAAATACATAAGAAGTATAAAATTAAATAATAAAAAGTAATGTTTTACAAAAGTTTGTAAAACATTATTTTTTTGTTTTACATAATATTGCGAAACAGCGATATTTAAAGAGTTTATCGTTTCAATGTTTCATGTGAAACATATTTTAAGCAATTTTTATAAAATAAAGATGTTTTTTATGAAACATCTCTACATAGAGCATGCTTTTTTTATAAAAAAATAAGGTTTTTAATGTTTTACATGAAACATTAAATTTTTATAAAGATTAAAAATATAAAAAAAGATAAATATTGTTTCACGTGAAACATATCAAAAGAACTTTTTAGGTATAAATAGAACAAAATAATGTTTCACGTGAAACATTCTTTTTTAAAAGCAACACTAATTTAAATAAATATGTTTCATGTGAAACATATTTAGCACATAAACTAAGATTATTATCTTTTTTAATAGATAATGTTTCACGTGAAACAATATTTTATTGTCTACATGTAAAAAATACTACTCATTATACCTATATTTATAAATTTTAAAGTATAAAAAATAAAATTTAATAAATAGTAACATATGTTTCACGTGAAACATATGTTATTAATGTTTTACAAAACTTTGTAAAACATTAATAACAACTAAATTTAATAAATAGTTCTTAGCAACGTATTCCATAGTCTTTTTTATATTTATAATGTTTTACAGATGTTTTACAATTTTAATACAATTTTTCGATAGCTTTTAAGAAGGAAAATTGATAAAATATACAGATGATAAATAATATATTAAAAAATTTAGTTTTTCTAGATACAGAAACTACAGGAATAAAAAAAGAAGACAAAATATTTCAGGTTGCTTATATTTTAGAAGATAGGGAAGAAAGTGAATTGTTTTTACCGCCATTACCAATATCAACTGAAGCAAGTGAGGCAACACATTATACAGATGCTGATGTAAAAAATAAAGAAAAATTCTCTGATTCAATATTTAAAACTGAATTAAAAAAAATTCTTTCTAATGAAGATAATATTTTAATTGCTCATAACGCAAAGTTTGATATAAAAATGCTGGAAAAAGAAGATGTTCAAACTATTAATTTTATTGATACTTACAAGTTAGCTCAATTTTTAGATCCGAAAGGGCAGTTAAGAGCTTATCGGTTACAATATTTAAGATATGCTTTAAAACTAAACACAGTAGGAGCCCGAGCCCATGATGCCTTAGGTGATGTTATTGTATTAAAAGCTTTATTTGAAAGATTATATAAAAAAATATCAGAGCTTTATCCAGAAAAAGAAAGAAAAGATCTTTTAAATGAAATGGTTTTAATTTCAACTCAACCAATTTTAATAAAAAAATTTGTTTTTGGAAAATATATAGACTTAACTGTGGAAGATGTTTCTAAAAAAGATAAAGGTTATCTTGAATGGCTCTTAAAACAGAAAGAAAAACAAGCTTCTGAAGGTGATGTTGATGAAGATTGGATATATACATTAAAGAAATATTTAAATTAAGTTAATTTTATTTAATATAATTTGGATAAAAGGACTTAAATATGTTAAACTAGCGTTTACTTAGTTTTACTAGGCAAATATATTGGAGAAGTGGCTGAGTGGTTGAAAGCGTGTCCCTGCTAAGGACATGTCTGGGTTAAACCGGACCGGAGGTTCGAATCCTCTCTTCTCCGCAAAAAAATAAAAACCTCTTTTGAGGTTTTTTTATTTTTTTAGCGGAAAAGAGAATAAGTGAATTTATTCACTTATGTAGGATTCGAACCAATGGAATCATATTTTCGGAGAAAATAGATGAGTTGTGCCTAATTGTTCTTAGTGAAAACGAGCCTTGCGAAATTTGAACTTAGAAACAATATGGTCGATTCTCTCTCTGTTTCCAAAACAAAAATACCATATTGGTATTTTTATCGTGTATTGACAAATAACATATTTAATTTATAATAAATAGATGAATTATTTTACAGATAGAATAAATAAAATGTTTCCAAAAAATACTTCCCCAGAATCAAATAATAAAATACTTAATTTCCATTTAATTGAGGGGGAATTTTATTTATCAAAAATAACAAAACCAACTTACCAATCTGAATTTAGAAAACCAAAACCAGAAAAAAATTTATCTAATATAATATCACAAGATTTTAACCAAAATAGAATCGATGGCCATTCAGTTTTACACTCAACATTTGAAAAATCTTCTTCATTAAATAATTTAATAGATCTTAATACTCAAAAAGGTTTATTAAAATACAAAGGCATCTATCTAGATACTGATTTAGAAGGTAACAAAATTTTCAGCTCAAAAATAATTTTTTATATAATAAATTATAATGAAAGATTTAATTGCCTACATGTAAAAATTAAAACAAAAAATACTAATTTTAAACAAAACTTTAGAAAATATGAAGATCCTAAAACATGAATTCCACAAAATATAGAATTTGCTGTAAAAAAATTATTAATGAATGAATTAGGTCTTACCACAAAAGATGTAAAAACTGTTGTAAATAATCTTTAATAAGAAATAATGTTACCTAAATTTAACTTTAATATCCCTCTCTAAATCACGATTTTGATCGTGTTTTTTAATATCTTCTCTTTTATCAAACTTTCTTTTTCCTCTAGCTAGTGCAAATTCTAATTTAATTAAATTTCTTTCAACAAAAAAAGATATCGGAATCAAAGTTAATCTATCTGATTTCATCTTTTTTAAAATCTGTTTAATTTCATCTTTTTTTAAAAGTAATTTTCTTTCTCCGTATGGATCATAAGAACTTAAAGTATTTTTTTCTTGATAAGGAGGAATAAAAAAATTCTTCAGAACTAATTCATTTTTATTTATATTTTTTTTTGATTTTAAAATAGAAACAAAAGATCCTTCAAAAGAACCTTTTTTATTTTTTAAAGATTTTACCTCAGAGCCAATCAAAGAAATGCCAGAGGTATATCTTTTTAGAACTTCATAATTAAAAGTAGCTTTTTTATTTTTTAATAAAATCATGTTTATATTATAACCAATATGTTTATTTTATAAAGTTTTTAATTTGAGATGTTGGGGGATTGTTAATATTTTTTATTAGAAATCACTTATTTAAGTTGGGTTTATTTCTTTATTTTATTTATAATAGGAATCTACTAATCTCTCTAAAAATAATACTCATTTCATTGGTTAATTTTTTAGAACTAGGAATCATCTACCTAAGTTGGATTCATTTCCTCATTTCATTCGTTATTCATCTCAACACATAGGCTCACCGTTCATATATTTTTCTCACAAGTTCGAAAAACATATATTCACTTTTTTCGATTCCTAACGTAAAGCAAATAAATTTGCTTTACTGTGGGAGAATTAAAATTTTACAAAAAAAAATCCCAAAAGGGATTTTTGTAAAATCTTGTCCTCCCACTAGGAATCGAACCTGGATCTAGCCCTTAGGAGGGGCTTGTTTTATCCATTAAACTACGGGAGGTTAGATAGAAAATTATATCATAAAAAAACTTCTTAATAGAGTTTTTTTAAATTATTTAACTGTGTGCATAATAACTATCGCTATAAAAATAACTTATTTTATCTTAATGATTTTATAATTAACTATATTTCCATTAGGTAGTTCGAAATCGAAAGCATCACCTTCTTTTTTTCCCATCATTGCCTTAACTAAAGGAGCGTGGAAATCAATTTTTCCATTTAAAACATCTGCATCTTCTTTACCAACTATTTCATATTCTATCTCATTAGAAGAACCTTTTTTTGAAATAACAACTACAACCCCAATCTCAACTTGATTTGATTTATGTTTTTTTATTATCTCTGACTCTTTTAAAACTATTTCTATTTCTTTAATTCTTGACTCCATTTTTCCTTGTTCATCTCTAGCCTGATGGTATTCAGCATTTTCACTTAAATCACCGAATGATTTTGCTTCATCTAATCTTTCAGCTATTTCTTTCCTACCTTTAGTACTTAAAGATAGCAATTCTTTTTCTAATTCATTGAATTTTGATTTTGTTAAATAATACATATTTGCGAAATTATAACATCTTTTTTAAAATAATCTAATCATTTTTTCCTTAATTTATTTTTTAAAAAAAAACAAGATTTAATATCTTATTTTTTTTATTTATTTATTTATTTTGAAATTCTTTTTTTGCTAATAAATGCAGCTAATTTTTTTCTCCCTTTTCTTAATCTTCTTAATAAAACATTCTTCCCCCCAGAGCTTTTTTTCCTTACAAGAAAACCGTGAGTTTTTAGTCTTTTTCTATTTTTTGGCTTAAAAGTTTGTGACATAATGCGAATTATTATACTATATTTTTTCAAAAAAACAATACGATATTTCAAATTATAGCTTTTTCCTGTATAATGTTTTCCACAAAATATCAACAGTGTATTCTACATTTTTTAATAAAAATAGATACATTTTTTTATATTTTAGGTAAACTTATATATGAATATGAATGATAAAAAAATTTGGGACGCGGTTTTAACTAATATAGAATTAAATATTTCTAAAGCTAACTTTAAAACATGATTTAAAGATATAAAATTAAAAGAAATAACAAACAAAAATGTGGCGATTGTTGCAATACCTAGTGAATTTATAAAAAAATGAATTTTAGAAAAATTCAGCTCACTTATTTTAAAAAATTTTATAAAAGTAAAAGAAGATATTAGAAACATAGAATATGTTGTTGAAAGAATTACTGATGAAAATATAGAAGAAAGCTTAGTTGAAGAAAAAACAGAAAGCAAAAAATATAAAAAAGAAGTAAACTTACCTTCTTTTAATCTTACAACTAAAAGCAATCAAAGTAATTTAAACCCTAAATATCAATTTAATAATTTTATTGTAGGATCTTTTAATGAAATCGCTTTCGCGGCTTCTCAGGCTGTTATTAAAAGACCTGAGGTTGTTTATAATCCTTTATTGATCTATGGGAATACTGGTTATGGAAAGACTCATTTAATACAAGCTGTTGGAAATGAATTAAAAAATAAATCTCCAGAAAAAAAGATTTTCTACATAACATCTGAAAGATTTTATATGGATGTTATTGATTTCATAGGATTAAAATCAAATAAAACAAATAATTTTAAAAAGAAATATAGAAATTATGATGTATTTATAATGGATGATATTCAATTTTTAACTAAAAAAGAAAGAACTCAAGAAGAATTATTTCATTTATTTAATTATCTTTACGATAATAACAAACAAATAATACTTTCTTCAGATAAACACCCTAATCAAATCTCTGATTTAGAAGATAGATTAAGATCTAGATTTAATGCTGGAATGATTATTGATATCCAAAGTCCAGACTATGAATCTAGAATTCAAATTTTAAAAAAGAAAGCTTCTCTTAATGGATTTAATCTTGAAAATGATATTGCTGAATATATAGCAACATCTGTCGCTGGTAATATTAGAGAACTTGAAGGAATTTTAAATAATATTTTTATTCAAACTGAAATAAAAAATAGAGAACTATCTTTACCAGAAGTTAGAGACCTTATTAAAAATAATTATAAAAAGAAACAACCTATAAATTATAGAAAATTAATTGAAATAGTTGCTACACATTTTAACATTGAAGAATCAAATGTTTTCAAAAAAACAAGAAAAAAAGAATTTGTATTACCGAGGCAAATAATTATGTATTTATTAAGAGAAGATTTTAATCTTTCTTACCCTTCGATAGGAGAAAAACTTGGAGGAAGAGATCATACGACTGTTATGCATTCATATGAGAAAATATCTAAAGCCTTAAAAGTTGATTCTGATATGGTAAAAGATATTGAAACTATAAGGGGAGTTTATTAAAAAATAAATATAAATAAAAAACCAAAGCGATAGCTTGGTTTTTTTATTAACTAGGACTCGGCTAACCTCAACAAAAAATATACTCACTCCGTTCGTTATTTTTTTATTACCTTAGCCATTCCGTTTTTGGTTTTTTCCTCACTTTGTTTTAGAAAAACATCAAAAACTTTTTTCGAGTCCTACTATTCGTAACCAAACACAAAAACCAAAGCTAATGCTTTGGTTTTTGTGTTTGGTGCGAATGGTAGGACTCGAACCTACGACCTCATCATTATCAGTGATGCGCTCTAACCACCTGAGCTACACTCGCATATATTTATTTAATTTTTTATACTAATTTAAATATAATTAGTTTTTTTATTGGTCGAGACGCTCACTGAATCTAAACTTGACCTGAGCTATACTCGCATATCCGAAGATTATAACAAATAAACCAAAAAAGACAAAATAAACTAGTCGTAAAAATATTCTAAATATTCATTAATTTCTCTTTGAGACATTTCATTAAATTTTATATCACTTCTATTAAGTTTTTTTGCTAACCTTTTTCCAATAAATCTCCAATGCCAAGGCTCATAGGTATAATAAGTATTGTCATGGTCATAAGATAGAATAAACCCGTACTTATAAGCATTACCTTCTAGTTATTTAAACTCCTCAGATCCATCAAAATCATCAAGTAAGCCATTTTTAGCAACGAAATCTATCGCTGTTCCCAATTGATGTTCTGACAATCCTTCATTTGCCGAAAAACTATCTGCATTTTCTTGACCATAAATTTCAACATACCTTTCTTTAATATTTTTTTGATATTCAAAAGATCTATATACTGAAATTATTTTTAAATTAATATCATCACTTTGAGCATCATCAACCATATCCTCAAAATAATTTAAAATACCCTTATCAATTTTTAAAGACTTATCCTCATTATATAAATATTTATCATCTACATTAGTTAATCTACTAGGAACATAGTGTTCATTTAAAAAATATTCTGAAGAATATTTTGATAAAAGTTCTTTATCAACACTTTGAATTTTTTCTATTTTTGTAACAGATTTTACAAGATCACCAAAACTATCTTCAATTAAATCCAAAGAATCTTTTTTTTCTTCATATTTTAATTTTCAATCCTCTATAGATACGTCTTTTGAAGTATTTTCTTCTTCTAGTTCTTTTTTTAAACCTAAAAGACTATTATTTTCTTTTTCTAAAAGAATTATTTTTTCATTTTTTTGATTTAACTCATTTTTTTTATCTTTATTATCTATAACTAATACTGTTAAAAAATAGACAATTAACAAAGAAAGTATAATTAAAAGAATATTAATAATATTCTCTTTCTTTTTAAAAAACAAAAAATTCATAAATTTATAAAAAAATTATATCATACTTCTTGTTTTTTATATTTTTTTTGATAAAATACTCTTACTTGAAAAAGTAATATTCCACAGTAGCTCAGTGGTAGAGCAATCGACTGTTAATCGATCGGTCGTAGGTTCGAACCCTACCTGTGGAGCAAAACAAAAACCAACTAAAATGTTGGTTTTTTAATTTATTAATATTTTAAATTAAAATATTAATAAACTTGGAAAAAATACCATAAATATACCTAGAGTAAATATAAATATACCAGCAAACAATGTAGACAAATTTGAATATTTAGCTCCAAAAGCATAAAAGTTTTTATATCCCCATAAAGCTAAACCAAATACTATAAAATCATCCATCATATACATAAATGTATATATTAATAAATAAAATTGTTCTTTTAAAAATGATAAGTTATTCAAATCTAAAACTTTTGTAAAAGTTTGAGGTATACCTGCGGAACAAGCAAATTCTATAATATTTACAGAAAAAGCTAAAAATAAAATAGATAGTATTGATATTATTGTTAAAGGTTTTTCAGCAATATTTTTTATTCTTTGACTTATTTTACTTTGTTGTTCAGATGAAGTTGTATCACATGTAAAATTATTTCTGTTTTTGTAATATTTTCTAACAAAATATAATCCCATTACTAAAGCGACTATACCTATAACCATAGTAACTATCTCTTGATATCCAATAAAATTCCAAGCTGATGTTCATAAATTTAGAATAAAGAAATACATTATTCCCTCTGCTAAAATAAAAGTTCCAGCTAAATATGCCATTTTTTTTCTATCTTTAATTTGAGAAAGAACAATTAAAAACGTAAGTAGTACCCACATAGCACAAGGATTAAATCCATCAACAAAACCTAAAAGAGCTGATATTGAAAATAGGGAAAAATTTTTAAAATTTATACTAGAACCAAAAAAAGAAATCTCTTCTTTTATATTAACTTCAATATTTTCTATCGTGCATTCTGTAGTATTTATATCACTACAAGTTTCGCCGTTTTCAGAAACAGTTTTTTGATTACCTTTTAAATAGTAATCAATATTTAAATTAAATTTTTCTTTATTTTCTGCTATTTTAATTTTATTTAAAATTTCATTTCCTCCATCAAAACCAATAACAATAGAATCTCCTATTAATGATATTGGTGTGACCTGGGGTAATTTATATTTTTCTATTATTTTTTTAAAATTTTCTAAACCTTCAACGGTTTCTATATCAAAATCTGTGACATTTACATCTTTTTCTATTGTTTTTAGAAATTCTTTTTGAGCCTTACAATGAGAACAATCTTCCCTTGAAAACATTATTAAATTAACTTTTTCTTGATTTTTAGCAAGAGTTATTTGAAACATAGTTACAAAAAAAACTGCCAATAATATTATATATTTTAAAATTTTATTCATAAAAGAAATTTTAACATTTCTAAACTAAATTAATAGCTTAAATTATAATTATTTTCACAAATATCACCCTTAAAACAATAAAAAATTCTTTGATTATAATTTAAATTTATATAAGAAATATTTTTATCAAAACATTCTTTTTCTTTATTTATTTTAAAATTACTATTTATAATTAATTTTGAAAAAGTTTCTATCAACTTTTCATAATCTTGTTTTTTT
>Ga0208647_1000104_pt1 | contig 37089 bp, 29 predicted proteins | sample AntAceMetag02UKA_FD_184765 | JGI IMG/M metagenome (GOLD analysis project Ga0208647, IMG submission 184765) | Saline lake microbial communities from Ace Lake, Antarctica - Antarctic Ace Lake Metagenome 02UKA (SPAdes) (version 2) | ecosystem: Environmental > Aquatic > Non-marine Saline and... | reverse complement strand
ATCACTTATAGAACTTTCCAAAGTGATCTCGGTATAACTTTTATTCTAGAATCTGTCGATAAGAACTATTATTTTAATAAAGTTATCAACTAAATGCACCAAACGTCAGAAAAAAAACACCTTTTTAGGTGTTTTTAACCGAAATATTCCTTAATTTGTAAATTCATTTTAATTGCTAAAAATCTTGTTGGGAATACACTGATAGTTTGATTGTAAACAAGAATTTTCGAGTTATAAAGTCTTCTACATTTTTGAAGTTCTTCAAACTTAACTCTAATTAGAGTTAATTTTTCATTATCTTGGTCTTCAACATCATCAATAATCTCATATAGATTTGAAAATAGATCTTGTCTATCTTTAAGCAAGTGTAATCTTAACTTTTTTTTACGATACTTAAATAATGTTCTGATAATTTGTGCATTTTCTTCGTTTTGAAGTAAGACTCTGTTTTCATAAAATAAAATAGTAGTTTCCTGTAGTAATTTATGAAAATGAACTTCTTTTTCTGAAACTTCAGTCCATAGTTTTAGAAGTTTATATCTCAATCTTATTACAAATAGCACAAATAAAATAATAAGTACTAATACTACAATCAAATTTGTGATCCAATTCATTATACTCACTCCCTATAAATATTTCTTCAAATCCTCAACTTTATTTAGTTCTTCCCACGGTAAGGAAATATCTGTTCTACCAAAGTGCCCATAAGTTGCGGTTTGTCTATATATTGGTCTTTTAAGGTCTAGTGTTTCTATGATCCCCTTAGGTGTTAAATCAAACGTCTCTTTAATCGCTTTGATGAGTACGCCATCACTTACAACTCCAGTATTAAATGTTTCTACCATTATTGAAGTAGGCTGGCTAATTCCAATCGCATAAGACAACTGGATTTCACATTTTTTAGCAAGTCCAGCAGCAACAATATTTTTAGCTACATGTCGCGCGGCATAAGCTGCGCTTCTATCTACTTTAGAAGGATCTTTACCACTAAATGCTCCTCCACCATGTCTGCTGTAACCACCATATGTATCAACAATTATTTTACGTCCAGTAACACCAGCGTCACCTTGTGGTCCACCAACAATAAATTTACCTGTTGGATTAATATATATTTTAGTATTTTTATCTATTAGATTCTTTGGAACTATTACATCAATAACTTTAGTTCTAATGTCTTTTTTTAACACTTCTGTTTTAACTCGACTACTATGTTGAGAAGATACAACAATTGCATCTATTCTTAGAGGCTTGTTGTCTTCATCAAATTCAAAGGTAACTTGTGTTTTACCATCTGGTCTTAAATATGGTAACAAACCATTCTTTCTTACAAGAGATAACTGTTTTGCAAGTTTATGTGCATATACAATTGCGATAGGCATATATTCAGGAGTTTCATCAGTTGCAAATCCAAACATTAACCCTTGGTCTCCTGCTCCCTGATTTTTCTCTTCTCCAAAGCCTTCGTTTACTCCGAGGGCAATATCAGGAGACTGTGGATCAATAGCTACTAGCACAGCTAAATTATCAGCATCAAATCCATATTTCCCTCTATCATATCCAATTTCTTTTACTGTGTTTCTTACTATTTTTTGAATGTCAACGTAAGTAGTTGTTGTTATTTCACCAGCAACTAGAACGAGCCCTGTAGTAACTGTTGTTTCACAAGCTACTCTTGCTTCTTTATCTTTTTTCAAAATAGCATCTAAGATAGCATCACTAATTTGATCGCATATCTTATCAGGATGTCCTTCTGTTACGCTTTCTGATGTAAAAAATCTTCTCATAATGGAACTCCTATCCGACGTATTTATACTTATCATAGAATTTTTCAAATTCCATTTGATATTTCATAAAACGGTCTAATATATATGGTTCAAAGTATTCTTTAAATTCAAGATGTAATAAATCGATAACACGTTTGTGTTTTAGTTTATTTTTATAGTTTCTACTTTGTCTTAAAATATCATACATTTCAGCAAGTAAGATGATTTCACCTTCTTGGCTTCTCTGTACTCTTTTCATTCTTTCAGTAAAATCAGTATCAGCTGTTTTCTCAAAATGAGCTCTGATGATATCTTCACTCTTTTGATTCAGTTGAAGTCTTTTGATGATAATTGATCCTAAAATTGTTTTTTCTCTAATGATTTGATAATCTCTTTCATTCAAAACATCTTTCGTTTCATATTCTAATATTGATAAATCATTTACTTTATCAATATGAATTACACTATATTCATAAATCTCTGTGCAAACATTGGCACTAAGTCCAAGCACACTTGCTAGCCTGCTAGCAAGTTCAGCAACACGGTGTGCGTCTTCTTTGTTTTGGTTAATAGTATTAGAATTAAACACTCCAATAACATCAAACACATCACCAACGACAGCTTTAAAATCTATTTCCATGTCGCGTCTTTTAATTAGCTCTTCTTTACGTTTATTATTCATCATTTCACCAATCGAAACACTTGAATAAAGAGCTATATAGAATACAACCAGTAACAATGTTCTTAATACTATATCGATAAACACGTTATTGTTTGTAACTGCTAAATACGTATACAATTCCTTAATGCTACCTGCATGGTTGTATAACGGATACATAACAACGATATGAACTGCTGTCATAATAACTAATACCCATTTAAATAGTATTCTAAGCAAGGCTGCATTTTGGTATAACGCAATAACTACTAATGCAAAATAGATTAAGATATATCCTGCTTGAGCAATTGATGCGTCTGTCATCGAGTAAACGTTTCTTGCTATAATTTCATTTTCTTTTTCAAGTGATGTTAAGCCAAGATTATCAACGATGTTTTTAACTGAAAAAGCTACAGAACTCCATCGTAATTTTACATATACTCCAAAACTACCAAAGAGAATATAGATACTCCCAATATACATGGCCATTTGTTGTTTCAATAGTGTTCTTGGTTGTTCATGAATAATCTTTTTTAAAGATGTATTTATAGCAAGCATCAAAATTGCAAATATTGCAATTATAATGTAATTTGGGTTTTGGTTTCCAATCAATGCAAACAAGATAAACACAAAGTTGGTTACGAGTAAGATATTCTTGTTTACTAAATTTCGACGATATAAAACGGATGTATCATCTAAGATGTCTACACCTGCTTCAAAGTTGAATTTATCAGCAAATTTTTTAGCTGCTCTTTTATAAAAGATGCGAAGTTTTCTTCTCCATGTAGAAGTTTTTACCTCAATATCTTCTTTTTTTTGCCTACCAGGGTAGTATACTGAAACTTTCTCAACTAAGTTTTTAAAGAATCCTGCGATTCTATCTGCAAAAGTTAGTTTACTTGGATCAACACCTTGGTTCAAATCACTAATATATTCTTTTAGTCCCTCTGGCTCTTCTTTAGCGTGGGACTTTTTAAAAAAATCATCGATTTTTTTCTGATTGTTAGCCATTAAAAATCCCCCTCTAAATATCTAGATCGAGTTTAATTTCCTTTACAGTCGGATCTTTTCTTGCTTCTTCTTCATTTGATACTTGAGCAACTCTTGTAGATGCTGCTGCTGCAATTGCACCAACAATATCATCCATGAATGTATGACACATTCCACCATGTTTACCGTCTTCATTTAGGCGATCTACTACAAGTGGTTTGTTTACGTCTATGTCTCCAAAGTTAGTTTTACCTATTGTACCATAAAGACCTGCAAGTTCAAGACCAAATAATTCATCAATTCCAAACATTCCAAGATCTGCTTTTAAGATATCATAAATAGGACCTTTAATTAAGTGTTCATCTGTTAATCTATCTATTTCAGCACCGAGCTGCAATAGATGAAATACATCCCTTAATGAAAGTATTTTATCAACAGAATCTTGTACTTCAACTCTTGAAATTTCTGGGTTCCATCTAGCTTGTTGTCTAAATGCAACTTCCACTATTTCTTCAACTTCTACTGTTCTGTCTTTAAGTGTTTTAATATTCATTTCTAACATTTCTTCTCTTGAGAATATTGTTCTTTTAGTCATAACACCACTCCTATCTAATATATTATATCATATTTATAACTTATTTAAATACTTTATCTACCTTAATCAAGTTTCTACCCGCGCCATTCATGAAGGTAGTCACATCTTGGTTTTTCTTTCCTTCTAGTTGGAGTTCTTTAATTACTATAACACCATTATTTACTTTGACTCCAATACCATCTTTAAAAATTTTTATAATGGTCCCGTTTTCCTGATTTCCGTGATTTTTTTCAAAGTTATTACACTCAAATATTACTGCTTTATGTATCTTAATGCTTTTAGAACCCAGGGTTGTATAACAACTAGGTTGTGGGCTAAAAGCTCTCACATGTGCATCTACTTCTTTCGTGCTTAAATTCCAGTTTATCTTTTCTTCTTCTCTTTTTAGATTATATGCATAGGTTACCAATGATTCATCTTGTTTTGTTCTTTGATTGGTAGTATTAAATATACTTGGCAAGGTATCCATTAATAACTGTACTCCTTTTAAACTCAGTTTATCAAACAGAGTACCTGAAGTATCAGTTGGAAGTATCTCAACTGTTTCTTGACTAATGATATCTCCACTATCCATTTTATAAGCCATATACATAATTGTAATACCAGTTTCCTTATGTAATCTTTTTATCGCTCTTTGAATTGGTGCTCCACCGCGAAGTTTTGGTAGTAAGCTGCCGTGAACATTAAGAGAACCAAATTTAGGGAAATCGATTACAGCAGCTGGAATAATTTGTCCGTATGCTGCGGTAATAATAATATCTGGTTTTACATCTAAAATTCTTTGATAATCTTTTCTGATAACTCTTGGTTGAAATACTTCTATTCCTAGATCAAGAGCTTTTACTTTAACTGGGCTTTCTGTAAGTACTTTCCTTCTACCAACAAATTTATCAGGTTGTGTCACTACTAAATCAACCGAATATTTTTGATGCAAAGCAACTAAGATTGGAACACTAAAATCTGGTGTTCCCATAAAGACTATTTTCATAAAGATCAACTCCTAAAGTAGTGTTGGATTTTTGTCTATTGAAAGTGATAATATTTCGTTAAAATCATAATATACTTTTTTCAGAATGTCATCCATAATTTCTGATTTTTTATATTTTATGATTATTTGAGCTCTAAAATAATTGTTTATTCTTGAGATTTTAGGTAAAACCGGACCTAAGATATCAACGTCATCATCTAATTCTTTTCTTAGTCTCATAACGATTTTTGTTCCTTCTTTCAAGACTTTCCTAACGTCTTTATCACTAACTATTATTTGAACTAAATTATAGAATGGTGTATAGCCAGCGATTTTTCTAATATTCATTTCTGTTTCATAAAACGAATGATAATCATGACTTTTCGCATGCATGATAGCGTAATGATCTGGGTTATAAGTTTGGATTACTACTTCACCAATAATATCATGTCTTCCTGCTCTTCCAGATACTTGAGTAAGAAGCTGGAATGTTTTTTCAATAGCTTTGTAGTCAGGAAGGCTTAGTGACATATCCGCAGCGAGTACTCCTACCAAAGAAACTTTTGGAAAATCTAGTCCTTTTGAAATCATCTGTGTTCCTAGTAAGATATCACCATTGAATTCAAAATCATAAAGCAACTTTTCATGTGCTCCTTTATAGTTTGTTGTATCCGTATCCATTCTTACAACTTTAGCGGTTGGAAATCTCTCATGGATAAATTCTTCTACTCTTTGGGTTCCAATACCCATATATCTAATATATTTTGAATCGCATTTAGGACATACTGTTGGGTTATCTTCATCATGTCCGCAATAGTGACATTTTAAACTATTTGTCTTTTCATGATATGTTAATGAGATATCACAATTAGGACACATAATAACCTCACCACAACTTCTACACATAACAAAAGTAGAATGTCCTCTTCTATTTAACAAGAGGATAATCTGTTCATTTTTAGCAAGTCTATCTGTGATTAATTCATCTAGCTTTTTAGAGAATATGCTTCTATTGCCACCTTTAAATTCAAATCTCATATCTTCAATATAGACTTCAGGCAAATGAGCGTTGTTTGCTCTGTACTTCATTTCAAGTAATTTGTATTCGTTGTTAAGTGCTTTATAATAACTTTCAACACTAGGCGTAGCACTACCCAAAATTAAAGGAATATTATAATAGTTACATCTAAGTATTGCGACATCTTTTGCTTGATAAGTAGGAAGAGTGCTTTGTTTATATGAATCACTATGTTCTTCATCAATTATGATTACTCCAAGGTTTGTAAATGGAGCAAAAATAGCAGAACGTGCTCCGACTACTACACTAACTTCTTTTCTTCTTATTTTTCGCCATTCATCGAATTTTTCACCAATGCTTAACCCACTATGAAGCACGGCAACATCGTCTTTAAATCTTCCTTTAAATCTTGAGACCATCATTGGTGTAAGACTTATTTCAGGAACAAGCATAATTGCTTCTTTTCCTTGTTTTAAAACATCTTCAATGATGTTTAAATAGATTTCTGTTTTACCACTACCTGTAACTCCATGAAGTAAAAAAATCTGATTATTATCTATTTCTTTAACTATCTCGTTATACACATTCACTTGTTCATAATTTAATACGATATCTTTATTGTTTGGAGCAAATAGACTTTCTACTTCTCTGTATGTTTCAATGCTATATTCTTCAATTACTCCTTTATCCACAAGAGATTTTATTGTTGAGGGAGCTAGTGAAAACTTACTCATTAAATCTCTTTTGTAAACATCAGTATTTTCTTTTAGGTATTCAAGAACTAGAACTTGTTTAGCTCCTTTTACAATGACATCTGGATTAGCTAACTTAATTTTTTTAAGATATCTTTCTTTATTTGCTTGTTTTATTTCATATGTAATAAAAATATTACCTGAATTTATATTCTCTTTGATTTCTTTTAGATATGCATCTAGTTCTTTGTCATATATTGCTTGACTAAACTTATTAAATTTCAAAGCTAACTCAAGTGATAATAACTCGCTATCCACAACATTTAATTTCTTCTTATATTTTGATTTTAAGGCTTTTGGAAGCATTGCTTGGTAGATTCCTACAAGCGAACTAGTATTAGAAATACTTAGTTCTTTCCCTAGTTCTATTAGTTCTTCTGTCAGTGAAGGAATAATATCCATAACTGAGTAGATTTTCTTTAATTTTTTAAATTCACTTTCCTCTTTAAAACCAAGAACATATCCCATAATAAAACGTGGTCCAAATGGTACTTTTACCCTTTGTCCTATTTCAATAATATCAACTAGTTTTGAAGGAACTAAATAGTCAAATGTTCTATCTACTTCTTTCGCCTTCACATCAACAAGTACTTTAGCAATCATTTAATCACCAGCCTTATAATCTATCTAATAGTCCTAGTCTAATTAGACCTTTCATTACTCCATCATCCTTTATATCCTCAGTTAAATACGCAGCATGTTTTTTAGCGTTTTCACTACCATTACCCATACAAACACTATTAGGTATAAAATCTAACATCTCAATATCGTTATCTCCGTCCCCAAAAGCATATGCATTTTCAAGTTTGATGTTTTCTATTTCAAGGATTTTCTTTATCCCTTGTTCTTTGCTCATTCCTTTAGACAAGACATCAAACCCATCTCCAAGCCATGATACAACTTCCATATCGTGAAATAATTCTTTAAATGAACTATGATACTCTTTTTCACAAAAAGCCCACATTTGGAAGATATCATTGTCCATGTAGAAATGAGGATCTATTCTTGGCAGTGCCATACTAACAAGTTCAAAAGCCTTTTTACCTTTATCATCAACGATGTTTAGTGTTTCATCAAATTCTCCTAAAAAGCCATACTTCATTTCAGCTTCATTAAATTTCTTAACAACACCTAATACTTTTTCTTTTGAAATAGGGTTTCTGTATATCGTTTTCCCATCTTTGATGATTATTTGTCCATTTATTGTGATAAAAATATTAATATATTCTTTTATTTCATTAATAATATCTAGCATATAAAAAGCACGACCAGTAGCAATCGCTATTTCGATGTTTTCATCTGCATGTAAAATCTTTAATGCTTCAATAGTTGAAGCAGGAATTTTTTTTATATCAGGATCGTATAAAGTGCGATCTATATCGAAAAAGATTATTTTTTTACTGTTCATCATAAGCACCTCTATTAAATTATAACATATTATATAATAATATAACTATATGAAAAGATAACAAAACATTTAACTATGTATTAAACGCTTTTTTTGGTATAATATATTTAGAAATAAACATTTCATTATTAAGGAGGACTATTAGTAATGCAAAATAAATTATTAAAACAAAACGAAGTCGGTGTTTTTGCATTAGGTGGTCTTGGTGAAGTAGGAAAAAATATGTACTGTGTAGAGTACCAAGATGAGTTGGTTATTATCGACTCTGGTATTCTTTTTCCAGATGATCAGTTACTAGGAATAGATTACGTTATTCCTGATTATACATATTTAGTTGAAAATCAAGAGAAAATAAAGGCTTTAGTCATCACTCATGGTCATGAAGATCATATTGGTGGAATCCCTTATTTATTACGCCAAGTTAAAATACCTAAGATTTACGCAAGCGGTTTAGCTATCGGATTAATTGAAAACAAAATGGAACAGCATCGTGGTTTAAAAGCAAATATAATAGAATATCAAGAATTCGAGAAGATTGTTCTTGGGAAATTAAGTATTAGTTTCTTTAGAACAAATCACAGTATTCCTGATTCTTTTGGTATAGTTGTACATACACCCGAGGGAGTAGTTGTTCATACTGGAGATTTCAAGTTTGACTTTACGCCAACAGGACCAGATGCAGATTATCAAAAAATTGCAGAAATCGGCAAAAAAGGAGTACTACTTCTTTTAAGCGATTCAACGAATGCTGAACTTGCTGCTTTCACAAAAAGTGAAAAGCTAGTAAGTGAAAACATTAAAGATATCTTCACCAAAATTGAAGGTAGAGCTATAGTTGCAACATTCGCATCCAACATTCATAGAGTGCAACAAATTGTTGAAGCGAGTCTTGCTACAAAAAGAAAAATTGCAATATTTGGTAGAAGTATGATTAGAACTGTTGAAGTAGGAACAGATATGGGTTATATAAAAGCTCCACCAGGAACTTTTATAGAAACAAATCATCTTAATAAATATAAATCACATCAGATTACTATAATCTGTACAGGAAGCCAAGGAGAACCATTTGCAGCATTATCAAGAATAGCTGCAGGAACTCACCGTCAGATAAAAGTATACCAAGGGGATACTGTAATATTTAGTAGTAGCCCAATACCTGGTAACTTTGCTTCAGTTAGTAAAACAATTAATCAGTTATTTAGACGAGGAGCAAATGTAATAATCAATTCTCCACTTTCTGATGTGCACACATCAGGACATGGTGGACAAGAAGAACTTAAACTTATGCTCAAACTAATAAAACCTAAATTCTTCATGCCAATACACGGTGAATATAGAATGCTTAAAATACATTCAAATATTGGTATTATGACAGGAGTTAAAAAGGGTAATGAATTTGTCTTTGATAATGGTGGTGTTCTAGCAGTTACAAGAAAAACTGCAAGATACGCCGGTAAAGTTAAAGCTGGAAGCGTATATATTGATGGAAAAGGTATTGGAGATATTGGTAATATTGTTATAAGAGACCGAAAACTATTAAGTGAAGACGGTTTATTAAGCGCAATAGTAACTATTGATCAAACTAATCTTAAGGTTATCGGAAAGCCAGCAATAATCTCAAGAGGATTTATTTACATGAGAGAACATGAAGAGCTTACCAAAGATATTAGTACAATGGTCGCAGAAAAAATTCAAAAGAAAATTTCTACTATGAAAAAAGTAAACATAGTAGTCCTAAAAAAAGATATTATAAAATTTTTAAATGAATATATCTATTCTAAGACTGAGCGTAGTCCAATGATTATGCCAGTTATAATGACAGTAAATTAAAACAAAAGGTTGCTATCAATTTTTGATAACAACCTTTTTAATTACTCTTCTTTTAGTGTTTCTATAAAGACATCTGCTATTTTTTTGTCAAATTGAGTTCCACTACAAGCAATAATTTCTTCTATTGCTTTTTCTTTTGACATTGCTTTTCTATATTTTCTTCCAGAAATCATTACATCATATGCATCACAAATTGAAATGATTTTCGCAAATAGAGGTATTTCATCTCCTTTAAGTCCAAATGGATAGCCTTTTCCATCAACTCTCTCATGATGGTGTAATACTCCAAATGCAATTTTGTCAGACTCAACTATATTCTTAACAATTTTATATCCAGATTCTGAATGACCTTTTATTTTAGCATATTCTTCCTTTGTTAGCTTGCCTGGTTTTGATAAAATATCTTCCGAAATTGTAATCTTTCCAATGCCGTGCAGTTGGCATAACATTGCAATATCCTCTGAATCACTTGTTCTAGTAAATCCAAGTTTTTTCAGAGTTTTTATTGCAAAAATACCAAGTCTATCACAATGTTCTTCTGTCTCTTCAGTTTTTTCATGAAGTGTTTGCAATACTGCTTCCATAGTTTTACTTTTTCTTGAATTTCGATCGCCTAATTTAAGGCGATACATTAGATTTTCAGCAATGGTGAATGCATCACTAAAATTCATCCTTTTATTTTTTACAATTTCGAATCCTAATGAAACTCCAAGCTGAAAATCACTTTTTATGTTAAATTCAACAATATTACCCTTCATCTTTTCAAGGCTACTTACGATTTTGCTTTCATCAATTTCATTTGAAATAACGGCGAATTCATCTCCACCTATACGATATATTGAAGAGCTATTACCAAAAATATCATTAAACTGATTCCCAACAAAAACGATTGCTTCGTCTCCTCTTAAATGCCCAAAGGCATCATTAATGAATTTTAATCCATCTATATCCGCAACAATCAATGTGTAACTCTTTAATATATCAATACTTGATGTATATTTCTCAAATGCATTTCGGTTTTGAAGTCCAGTTACTTCGTCATGCCCAACAAGAAAATCATTCCTTCTCTTATAGATGATTTCTGAAGTTACATCTGTCATAAATCCCCCACGGACCATCATACTTCCATCTTCATGTCTTTTATCACACTCAAAGTTGTGCTCAAAATAAAATATCTCCTTAGTTTTAGGATTTTGATGTTTAACAAGTAACTTATAGTAAGCATCTGTTTCATTGTTAATTATCTTATTATCATTAAATGTGTAATTTTCAAAAAGCTTAAGACCTTCTTGATCTTCCTTATAAATTGAGTCATTAAATTCTGCAACTATGAACCTGCTGTTACCAATTTTTGTAAGTCCTAATTTAGAAAACAATAATTCATTTCCGTAAAACTCAGATGAACTACTAACTTCTGCATTATCAACATACCAGATCATTACTCTACCTGATTTAATTGCAAGTCTTTCAGCTCTTTGCAGTTTTTCTCTTTCAGCACTAAATATTTCATTATCGCTTTCCATTATCACACGATCAGTAATGTTAATAATGTATCCTCCAATAATCTTCATTTTTCCATCTGGGAATCTTTCTTCGACAGTTGTATTATGTTCTAAATATACTACTTCCCCTGTTTTAAAATTTTGGTGTTTTACTTCTATTTTTAAGAATTGATCTATTTCATTTCGACCTGCCTTTTCGAAATAAGTAAGAAGTTGTTTCATTGAATTTCTACCTTCTTCATCAGGATAAGATGAATCTGTAAAATCTGAAAGCAGAATTAACCCTTTCTTATTCGACTTAAGTCCTAATACTTTCTTATATCTATCATTGGAAAAAACATAATCACCCTTAGGAAACTCTTCATAATCAATTCTCCATATTAAAAACTGCGCTAAATCCGCCGCAGTTTTATTGGCGATTAATAATAGCTTGTTTTTCTCTTCTAATTTTGCAATTTCAAACTCTTTTAATTTACTTTCAGTAACATCAATAGTCGTTGAAACTATTATATCTGCAATTCCGTTTTCATCTCTTGTCAAAACACTTACTCTATCTTCTACCCAAATAAGTTCTTTATCGTTATTTAGCCAAGGTGAAGGAATATGAGCTGTATCTATTTTACCATTTATTAGGTTATTAATTTGAGTTTTATTATTTTCAAAATAATTCGCATAACTTGGATGATCTAGTAGTATTTCGTCAGCAATTGTTTGCCATTGTCCACTAAATAATTCTCTTGACACATCATGTGATATATCTGCTCCGTAAATATATTTTGATGACTTAGTATGAAAAACTCGATGTTTTCCTTCTACTCTTTCTAACCATCTTGATCCTATTTGAGAACAAACAAGAGCTTCATCTTTTATTATGTCTACTTGGTAGCTAAATTCATCTTCAATACAAACAATAGTTATAATGTCATTTTTTTGGTATCCTTCTAAATAATATTCAGAAGGCCATCTTATATATTTTAATTTAAATTCAAAATCAATATATTTATCTTCTTCTCCATTAAAATTTCTTAAATATGTCAATAGTTCTTCAGAATTTTTAATTTCAGAAATGAAATTAAAATTTACCATTTCATCAGTAATTTTGTACCATACATCTGGTTTAATATTCCCTTTAATCTCAAGCATTAATAATATCTTATGTGTAAAAAAGACTTCTTCAGTCTTTTTATTGAATTTCCAAACACTAGCTAGAGCTTTTTTAAATTCAACTTCTTTCTTTGAATTTGGTTGATTTAGATTCATATTTCCGACCTCCGAAAGTGATAATATTTTTATTTAGTATAGTCTTATTTTGTTTAATTTTACCATCAAATAGCTTGATTACTGTCAGTTTTATTGTAGAGTTAAGAAAAAAGTAAGGATATTTGAGAGTTTATCTCAAATATCCTTAGATTGATGTTTCATAGTACCTATCCTCTTTTACTTAACTCTTGTATAAAGAATGATGCAACATCTTCTGCGTATTTCTTTGGACCAAAGCCAGCGTCAAAACCAAGTTCCTTGGCTAGTTCGTGTGTAATTCTAGGCCCGCCTACAATTACTATAAATTTATCTCTTAAGTTTTCAGCTTCTAGTAATTCAACTAGATTAACTAGATTCTTAATATGAACATCTTTTTGAGTAACTGTCTGGCTTACTAGTAATACATCAGCTTTAACTTCTAATGCTTTTTTAATTAGCTCTTCGTTTTCTACTTGGCTTCCCATATTATAAGCTTCTATATTATGATATCTTTCAATACCATAGTGTCCAGCAAACCCTTTCATATTCATTATTGCATCTATTCCAACTGTGTGTGCATCTGTTCCTGTGGATGCACCTACAACTACGATATTTCTATTGAAATTATTATCAATATAGTCTTCAATTTCTTTTTTACTCATAACTTCCGATTCGACTTTTTCAACTTTTATAGATGTGTAATCTATTGTATGAATCGTTGATCCATAAACCACGTACATTGTAAAATCATTATCTAGCGTTATGCTTTCTGCTACGATAGGATTTATAAAGCCCATTTTCTTAGAAAGTATAAGGGCAGCTTCAACTCCTTGCTCATCATTTTGAACAGGTAGAGTGAAACTTAATTGTACTTTCCCATCGTTTAATGTATCTCCATAAGGAGTTAATTTCTTAAGATTTAAATCTTTTGAATATTTCGTTTCATTCATGTCATATCCCATTTTACTTATCCTCCTTAATCTCTTTAACCATTTGGTCTAAGATTGGATTAGTATAAGCTTTATGTTTTTCTTTAACTCCTAAGAGTCCTTTACCGCCTGTAAGAGGTCTTTTTATTCCTGCGAATATTCCTCTTTCAATCGCTGTGAAGACACCAATATTGGCGATTTCTTCAAGTAGATTAAGTGAATCATTAAGAACTTCCTTAGCTCTGTTTTTAATAATTCCACCATCTTTAAATTCGATTTCATCACCAAAGTCTTTCATTGTATGATTGATGTATTTCGCATTTTCAATTGCTAAATATCTATCACTCATAAATGGAGTGTGAACTGCTTCTGTTAACATTCCAAGTAGATGTATTTTTTGATTAGTTGTTGTTGTTACAATATTGAATAATGTATTTTGAACATAACCTTTAAAAATATTTCCTGTCATATGTTTTGTTGGAGGCATATATTTAAGTGGTGCATTTGGGAATATCTCTCTTGCCATTAAGGCCTGAGACATTTCAAGTAAAAAGCCATTTTCAACATCAGGACTTATTTCAAAAGCATGACCTAATCCCATTAATTCTTCTTTCATGTGAGCATACGTTGCGAATTGTTCATTAATAAATTGAGATGCAAGTACTGTATGTGCTTCTGTGACAGCATCACTAGTAGTTAAGTAATTGTCTTCTCCTGTATTAATGATTATTCCTGAATAAGCATTAATTACTCTTGAGAAGTACTGATCAACAAATGTTCTTTGCATGTTGATATCTCTAAAAAGGATCCCATATAGAGAATCATTTAACATCATGTCTAATCTTTCAATTGCTCCCATTGCTGCTATTTCAGGCATACAAAGTCCTGAAGCATAATTTACTAACATGATATATCTTTTTAACTCTTCTCCAACTTCGTCTAATGCTTTTCTCATTATATTGAAGTTTTCTTGAGTAGCATATGTTCCACCAAATCCTTCGGTTGTCGGACCATACGGAACATAATCTAACAAGCTTTGTCCTGTTGTTCTAATAACAGCAACAACATCAGCCCCAGCTTTAGCTGCAGCAATTGCTTGTGTAACATCTTCATAAATATTACCAGTAGCAACTATTACATAAAGAAGTGGTCCTTCTTTTTGTCCATATTCATCAAAATAACTTTCTCTTTTTGCTTTGTTTTCTTTAATTTTAAAAAGATACTCATGAATATATGGTGATAAGATTTTCTCTACTTCTTTTTTATCTAATAGAGGGTACTTTGTAATATCTAATTCTTGGTCTGAAACTAATTTAGCAATTTCCATAATCCCTAAATTAGTTGATGAGATAGTACTTGCTAAATAATTACTAATACCGATACCTAAATCGCCATTTTTAAGAATGTGGTCAACTAGAATATTAGGGTAAGGAACACTGAATTCATTGACACCATCAACCCCTAAAAGGCGACAAACAGTTCTCTCAACTGAGACAGTTGTGTTCTTGTCTATAAATTCTTGAGTTTCCTTTGCAATTATTTCAGCATAATGTCTTGCTTTGGAAACAGTTTTTTCATTTAAATTTAGTTTACTCATAATATCACTCCAAATCTTTCAATACATTAATTACTGGTAATTTAGTTTTTTCTTTTAACAAGTTTTTAAACTCTTCATTGTTAAATTCATATCCATGAGGAGAATAAGGATTATACGTTAGTAATAACATATTAATTTTATTTATAACACATAGTTTAGTATTAGTTAATTTTAGTTTCTCTAAATACCCTATATCCACAATAATATGTGTAGCATCTTTCACAATTACTGTTAGCTTATTTAGCTCAAATCTTTTATCAATTATTATATGGATAAGTTTATTTGAAAGTGCTCCCGCTATGTACAAGTATCTTGTATTTGAATTTAGAAGTTTCTTAACAATTTCTTCATTACTTAATAGTGTATCAAGTTCAATAACTGCTTTACTATTGTCCTTATCAATCACTATCGATTTATCTTCATTATGTAGTGAGTCGATAATACTTTCAGGAGCTTTTGGAAGCGTGAGCTCATCAAGTAATAATGTAGTGTCGTTTACTACTTTCTTCATTGATGGATTATAACTAGCTCCAGTCGATAAAATTGCTGCGTCAGCAATTTTGAAGCTTGCTATTGATTTTCTAAACAAAGCACCATCTATCAATATTTTACTAACATTATATTTTTCAATTAGTGATATAAGTTTCTTCATCTCACTAATAGTAGAAGGTCCAGCTACAAGTGCCAATCCTTCAGTAACGGCTTCAATTATCACTATTTCTCCAAGAGGTGTCCTAATATTTGTAAATTTATGAATATTATAATCAAAATAGCATTCCTTTAAACAATCATATGCAGTAGCTATGATTGTTTTTGGATATACCTTGATTCTCGGTTTTGGTTTGAAAGTAATATTATCGATTTTCTCACCATCAAGACCAATTGAAGTTAAAGCAATAACTTCGTTTTTATATTCATCAATTATCTGATTAAGAACAGTTGTTTTCCCAGCGTTTTTTGCAGTTCCAATTATTGAAATAGTGTGATATGGTTCAATATATTTTCTTAAAATGATTATACGTGATTCTTTCTTTTTCTTGAACTATTAAATTGATCTAGCTTAACGTTACTGCTTATTTCAGGATCAGTTATCCCTTGTGCTGCAGCAACACAATCTTCACATTCACACTTGTTTTCGTAATTTTCTGGTCCATAATATGATGTTATTACTCCTTCATAATTACGAAGGATTGTCTTACTTGGTGCTTGAGATATAACATAATTAGGCATAACCGGAATTTTACCTCCGCCACCAGGTGCATCTACTACAAAAGTAGGTACAGCGATACCTGAAATATGACCTCTAAGTCCTTCTATTATTTCAATACCTTTGCTGACAGGTGTTCTAAAATGAGCTATTCCTTGTGAGAGATCACATTGGTAAATATAATATGGTCTAACTCTTAAAATTATTAGTCTTTTAACAAGTTTTTTCATGATATTTACACAATCATTTACACCTTTTAAAAGTACACTTTGATTACCTAAAGGAATCCCTGCATCAGCCATCATATCTAGAGCTACTTTAGCTTCTGGAGTTAACTCTTTAGAATGGTTATAATGTGTGTTTAACCAGATCGGATGATACTTCTTAAACATATTTACAAGGTCTTTTGTAATGCGTTGTGGCATTACTACTGGAGTTCTTGTCCCTAGTCTTATAACACCTACATGGTCAATTGTTCTAAGTTCTTTAATAATGTATTCAAGTCTAGCGTCACTTACTAGTAATGCATCTCCTCCTGAAAGTAAAACATCGTTTACTTCCGGATGATTTCTTATGTATTCTATTGCTAAATCAACATTATCCATTTTTGAACCAGAATCTTGTTGTCCAGCAAATCTTCTTCTTGTACAATGACGGCAATACATGCTACACATATCAGTAATCAAGAATAGAACTCTATCTGGATAACGATGTGTTAGCCCTGGAACAACACTATCTCCATCTTCATAAAGAGGATCTTCTAAATCATGTTTTCCAAAATAAAGTTCATTTTCTGAGGGAATTGCTTGTAATCTCACTGGATCATTTGGATTGTCAGGATTTATCAAAGTCAAATAGTAAGGAGTAATAGCCATTCTAAACTTTCCTAAAACATCTGAAATAATATCTAGTTCAGATTGTTCTAATTTGAAATATCTATTTAGTTCTTCAGCAGTTGTAATTCTATTTTTTACCTGCCAATGCCAATCGTTCCATTGTTCATCAGTTGCATCTGGAAAGTATAATTTTCTTCTTTCTAAATGCTTTTTATATAATTTAACAGCCATAAATATTCCTCCTAAGTGTATTTTTTTTCAAATAGCGCTTTAATTTTAGGAACACTATTTACTAAATTTAAAGTAAGTTCTGCATGTCCTTTAGTATATCCATTACCAATAATCATAGTAACATCACTTCCAACACCTTCTGCTCCAAGAGCAGCTTTTGTGAAAGATGTTGCCATGCTAAAGAAATAAACTGTTCCTGTATCTTTTGTTATTAAAATGCAGCTCATTTCTGTGTTTTGAACATTTACAACGTTGATTGTTACATCAACTTGTCCGTTATTTGCTTCTATAACTTTTTCATATACATCAATAGCGTTAGTAGCATCCGCTAAAACAACTATGTCACAAAGATCTAAATCTTGTAATGCTTGAATTTGTGATTCTTCATTTACTACTCCAATTACTTTTCCTGTTTTTGTAGCTTTCTTCATTGCTTGATAAGCACAAAGTACTCCACTTTTTCCAGCAGCTCCAATAATAGCTACGCTGTCCCCTTCTTTGACAAGTTTATCAACTTGTGCAGGTGCTCCAGCTACATCAAGTGCTGCGAGCACTAGATGTTCATCCATGTCTAATGGTACTTTTGCAAAAATACCAGTTTCAAACAATATTGCACTTCCAACGACATGAACTTGATCATTATCTATGTTTATAGATTTAATTTTATTTATAACAAGAGGAGTAAGAGAAAGCGAAACTAAAGTTGCTATTTTATCTCCAGTTTTTAGTGTTTGATCTGGAAATAACCTACCAACTTCTTTCACTTTTCCTATAAGCATTCCACCACTTCCTGTGACAGGATTTTGCATTTTACCTCTATCTTTTACAATACCTAGTATCATTTCTTCCATTAATGAAACATCATTATTACAGGCTTTCTTAATTTGTGTGAATGATGCTGAATCGATATTCAATGTTATAACATCAATTAATAATTCGTTATCTTTAATAGCCATATCATTATTAATTTTCGTTGCTGCTTGTGGTAATACTCCTTTGGGAGTGATTACTCTATTAGTACCGTATTTACACAATTTTTCCATACATCTACTCCTTTAATCCTAAAATTTTTCTTGCTTCACTTGGAGTAGCTATTTCTCGATTATATTTTTTAGCTATCTCAACTACTTTATTAACTAGTTCTTTGTTTCCTTTTGTTTTAACTCCTTTTTCCAAAAAGAGATTATCTTCAAGCCCAACTCTAACATGTCCACCATGTTTAATAGCTAGTTCAGCTAAAGGGAACTCATATCTCCCAATTCCTGCTACACTGTATGTTGCATTTTCTGGAAGACTATCTTTTAAAAACAAAAAGTCTCTTTTTGTTCCTGTCATTCCTCCAGGAACTCCTAATACAAGACCAAAATGAAGATGTTCTTTAATGACACCTTTTTTAAATAATCTCATTACTTGATCTACATGCATTTTCCCAAAACACTCAAGCTCTGGTAAGATGCCTTTTTCATATATTTTTTTTGCAAAATAAGTGATGTCGTCTTCTGTATTTATAAATACTTCACTCCCACCAAAATTTACACTACCACAATCGAGTGTACACATTTCTGGATTCAGTGTTGTTGGTTGTAATCTTTCATCATTACTCATGCCAACAGCACCTCCTGTTGAGGGCTGAATGATTACATCAGGACAAAGTTTTTTTATTTCAGTAATAACTTCTTTATATCTATCTGCACTTTGCGTAGGTGTCCCATCATCTTCTCTTACGTGAAGATGGATAATACTAGCTCCTGCTAAATAAGCAAAATAGGCTTCTATTGCAGTTTCTTTAACTGTATAAGGTACAAAGATATTATCATGTTTCGTTACTTCTGCGCCACTTATGGCGCAAGTTATAATTAACTTTTCCATTAGTTTGTTTGAAGTTCTTTTGGAACTATGCAAGTTCCGCTCGCTTTAGCTACTAAGATCTTTTCTTCAAGTACACGAGCAGTTGAAGGATGGATTTGTGGCAATGCTTCTATTACTTTATAAGCTTCAAATTCCATTTTACGAGAGGTATTACCCGCTTCTGTAATCCAAGCTGTAACTTCAACATAATCTCCAGCATATAGTGGTTCTAGAAAATCAACACTACTATAAGCTCTAAATAATCCTTCGTCTCCGTCTTTTCTTATTAATAATTCAGTAGCACAATCTCCAAATAACTGCATAATAAATGCTCCGTCTACTAATCCTCCACCATAATGTGCTTGATGAGCACTTAGTCTCATTCTTATTAATGCTTTTTTCATTTTTATTCCTCCAATTCCATGACTTTTACTTTTTTTATTATCAAGGTAGCATCTGTTGCATCTATTACTTGTTCTAATGTATATTCAGGATTATATTCAAGTAAATGTAACCCATCATCTTTTATTTCCATAACACCCATTTCTGTAATAATCATATTTACTTGGTTCTTTGCAGTAAGTGGTAATGTACACTCTTTTAATATTTTTGGTAATCCTCTGTTTGTATGAGTAGTTGCAATAATAACTTTTTTAGCTCCAGTGACTAAGTCCATTGCTCCACCCATTCCAGGAACCATTTTACCTGGGATTATCCAACTAGCCAAACTTCCAGTTTGATCTACTTGAAGGCATCCAAGTACTGTAACATCAACATGTCCTCCTCTAATAATAGAAAATGATAATGCTGAATCAAAATACATTCCACCATCAACTAGCGTTACTACTTGTCCACCTGCATTTGTAATGTCTTTGTCATATTGATCCTCTGTTGGCGCTGGTCCAAGTCCTATCAATCCATTTTCACTTTGAAGATTGATTGATACATCCTTAGGAAGAAAATTACCTACTAAAGTTGGAAGTCCTATTCCAAGATTTACTAAATCTCCATCGTGTAATTCTCTAGCAACTCTTTTAGCTATAAAGTTTTTAGTTTCTTGTTTATCCATTATTATCCTCCTTAATGATGTAATCTACAAAAATATGAGGAGTCATAACATTGTCAGGATCAATTGAATCAACCATTGTTCTTGCTTGTACTATTACAATATCTGTCGCTGTTGCCATAACTGGGTTAAAGTTTCTTGTTGTTTTTGTATAATTAGTATTACCATATTTATCAACAGTTGTACCATATAAAAGAGCAAGATCAGCTCTTAGAGGTAGTTCTAAGATAAAGTTCTTATTGTCGATATTGATTATTTGTTTTCCTTCTTCAACAATAGTACCAAGTCCAGTTGGAGTTAAAAATCCACCAAGCCCAGCTCCACCTGCTCTGATTTGTTCTGCAAGTGTTCCTTGAGGAATTAAATCACATTCCATTGTACCTTCTCCCATTAATTTTCCAGCAACAGGGTTAAGTCCAATGTGTGAAGCAATTAGTTTTTTCACTTGATTATTTACGATTAGTTTACCGACACCTTTATCAATAAATCCAGCGTCATTACAAATTATCGTTAGGTCTTTAATATTTAGTCTAACTATTTCATCAACTAGCAATTCAGGTGTTCCTACTGCCATAAATCCTCCAACCATTATGCTCATTCCATCAAACAAATGATTCTTAAGTTCTGATAGTTTTATTATCTCTTTCATTACCACACAACCTTTCTAATAATAATCATGCTTATCTATTCGTGAGTTGTTTCCTTTACAGGTGGCATCATTAATGCCTCTCCAATTACAACTGTTTCATTGTCTTGATTGTAGGCAACACAATCAAGTAATACTCTATTTTTTTCAATATTTACCTCTTTAACAGTTACTAAAGCGGTAATCTTGTCCCAAAAATAAACTGGTTTTCTAAAGCGAAGAGTTTGAGAAACATAAATTGAACCTGGACCTGGTAATTGTGTTCCTAATATAGTACTAAATAGAGATCCAATCAGCATTCCATGACTTATTTTTTTCTTAAAAATTGTTGTTTTTGCATAATCTTCATCAAAGTGTGCAGGATTATAGTCTCCCGTAATTTCACCAAACATTTCAATATCTTTTTGAGTAATTACTTTTTCATGTGTGGCTTTATCGCCAATTTTTAATTCGCCTATTGATAATCCAAGTTTAACCATTTTTAATACCCACTTTCTTATTTGTAAATAAAAAGAGCCATTTATGTGTTTGCACATAAACAGCTCCTCATTTTTATCAAATGACAATGAATAAAGATTTCCCTTCATTCATCAAGAATTTACTACAGTAGACATAGTAAACCTTTCGGCAAGTCCCTCCTTCCTAAACAGTATTTAGCGTCTACGCCATTAACACCTATTTAGTACCCAGGAAAATGCTCCTCTGTATTTTGAATTTATCCCTAATTTACATGATTATTATAGCTTATTTTGTAAGCGTTTGTCAACGCTTATTTATAGTCATTTGCAAATATCTATATAATATAAAAGTTAGTAGAAAATCTACTAACTTTTAAATACTATGTGCAATTAACAGTTACTATTTTGTCTTCGAAATGATTAGAAGAAATAGTTATAGTTGCCTCTCCTAATTCACCAGTTGTTTTTAAATAGAAGCCTGTGCTTCCACCAAGCAACGCTAAATTAGATGGTCCAATTAATTCAAGTGGTCCTTTTACTTTTACACTAATAACTTCATTTGAATAGTGAAGAGTATTCAAGTGTTTATCTAGATGCTTTACAACTATTCTTGTTGTTTGATAAGTATCTGTTTCAGTTAACTCTGTATCATCAACTTTTGCATGCAAATCATTTTTGTAGCTTGTTCCAACAATTTTAGTTGCTACTAATTTTTTATCTATATAAGCTTCAAATTTGTAGAATGTAGATTCACTTCCCCATTTACCAATATATTTCTCATATAATTTTGCTGCATCATCAAATTTTAATTTATTTCTAAATAAGAAGAATGCTAACATAAATTTATATCTAAATGGGAAATTAGTTCCGTGTTTCATTACTTGTTTGAATATTTTTTTAACACGATCACAATCTTTTGGACTAAAGTCTTCATTTTCATGAATTAGATTTCCAATGAAGTCATCAATGATAATTGGTGGATGTGGTAAATCCGAGTATTTTTCACTTGGATAGAAATAGTCTATAAAATCATCATTAATATAAAACTTAATACTATCCGCATTAGTCATCACATATACTTCTCTAATTTCACTTGCTTCTTGTTCACCAATGTTTAAATTTGAAAGGACTTCAAGATAATGATTTTTGTCCCATTGGCTTCTGTAAGCTGCTGCTGCAAATTTAGGGATTCTAAACATGTCCATAACTCCGTGGTAACAGATTTTATCTCCACTACCAAAGTCTTTATGGGTATTATAATCAAACATACACCATCCAATTGCCCCTGCTATTTCAGGATATTTATAGGAGTCGTTTTGAACTTTCAGATGTCTTTTTGCTTGATAAACGCGATGATATTCATCATCTGTTTTTTTAGTAGGGTACATATGTCCATTATATTCAGTAACTAAATAAGGAACTTTTTTCTTACTAATTGATTTTGCTTTTTCTAGTCCTTTATTGTTTCCTCTATGTACGAAATCATTATACGTATATACATCTTCAAAGAACTTGCTACCTTTCATATTTCTTACTCCACCAGTTGGGCGGTAAGGATCAAGGTCTTTCGCAATTTTGTTTGTTGCTTTATACAGCGCATCATTATCTGGAGATTCATTAATTCTTACTCCCCAGATGATTACAGACGGATGATTATAATCGCGGTGAATCATTTCACTAACATTTTTTTGAGCAACTTTTTGCCACTCTTTATCACCAATATGTTGCCATCCTGGTATTTCATTAAAAACAAGTAATCCAATTTCATCACAACGGTCTAAGAAGTGAGTACTTGGAGGGTAATGACTGCTTCTAACAATGTTACAACCTAGTTCGTATTTCAGTATATCTGCATCTTTCCTTTGCGCATTACTTGGCATAGCGTAACCAACATATGGATAAGATTGATGTCTGTTTAATCCTCTTAATTTTATATGTTTTTTATTAAGAAAGAATCCTTCTGTGTTAAACAAAACACTTCTTTTCGCAAATCTAGATGAGTAAGATACTTTACCGTCCATCAAAATTTCTAAGTGATATGATACTGGATTTTCCAGAGTCCATCTTTCAAAATCTAGAACACTATGAACATTTATTTTTTCTCTAAGATCGTATTCTCTTTCAAAAGTGTGAACAATCTTGTCTTCTTTATAAATATTGAATTTGAAAACACTACTTTTTTTAGAAGCAAAATCTATCATCATTCTAACTTCTAATGTATCTGCGATAACATCTATAAATGCATTCTCAATATAGTTTAGCTCATGTTCTTCAATATATACTTCTCTGTATATTCCACCATAAGTCAAATAATCTACCACATTTCCATGTGGTGGAAAATCATTTCTTTCAGTAGAATCAACCATAACAAATATTTTATTCTCTCCATTTTTAATAAGTTCAGTTATTTCAGCTTTAAAAGGGGTATATCCTCCCTTATGTGAAACAACTAATTCATTATTAACATATACTTCTGCATATGCCATAACACCTTCAAAATGAAGAGTATATCGTTTGTTTTTAACCTTTTTAATTTCAAAGATTTTTTGATAACTACTTATGAATTGATAATCTTTTTCATTAAAGTTATTAAATGGTAACTCAATGTTTGTGTGTGGAATATTTACTTTCACACTTTTTGGAAAAGTTTTTACAAATGTCTTTTTATAACTAGGAGTATAATCCCAATCATAATTCAAAGTAAGTACCTTAAGCTGCTTCTTCACCTAAATCACCTCTTTTAATTTCTAGTTCTTTTATTATTTCTATGTATTTTTCTTCATCTATTATGTGTTTTTTATTAAAGATATATCTTGCGATCAACATTCCAAATACAGGTAGAATAAACATTAATATTCTTATTCCCCAAATAGTTAAATCACTTTGTACAACTGCAACATCACCAATGTCTGGTGCAAATTTAACGATAGCAAGTCCTACACCAACTACTCCCATAGATAACCCTGTTGCGAGTTTTACTACAAAAGTCTGGACACTAAATACTACCGCTTCACTTCTTCTTCCTGTAACTAGTTCTCCATACTCTACTGTATCAGTAAGTAATACTGTTTGTAAAACCATGCTTAGTCCTTGTCCAAAGAATACTGCTACTCCAACAACAAACACAATTACAACAAAATTACTTAGTATGAATGCATTTACAAACAGCAAAATAAAGGCAGCTACTTGCACAAGAATAGAAAAATTATAGATTTGTTTCCTTGTCATCTTTTTAGATAATTTCGGATAGAATGCAACTCCGGTAAGTTGTACTACTCCTCCAAATGCTAAGAATGGAAATAATAAGTCTAAATTACCGATATCATATTTTATATAGTAATACGCCATTGCACTAGTAATATATAAAACGAAATTACTGATTACTACAACAAACATTACTACCATCAATTGATCATTTTCTTTTAAAAGTCTAAACATTTTCTTTAACGTTATTTTGTCTGGATTAGGTACTTGTATTTTTTCTTTTACATTGGCAACCATTATTACTTGAGATAGTAAGAATAATGCACTAATAATAATCGCAAAGATGAAGAACCCATGTAACATTTCACTATTAGTTCCCCCTCCTCCTAAGAAAGTAACTATAGCAATATAAGGTGCACTTACAATGAAATATCCAATACTTGTAAAAAATCTTGTAATTGCAGATACACTTTCTCTTTCATCTTGTTTATCTGTTAAAGCTGGTATCATCGACCAAAATGGAATATCCATTAACGTGTAAGTCATTCCCCATAACGTGTAGAGTACAGTTATATAAATTAACATTGCTGTAGAATCTACTGCAAGATCTGGCTTAAAGAAAATAAAGATTAACACTATTGCATTTAGTATTGTTCCAATTAAGATCCAAGGTCTGAATTTTCCCCATCTTGTTTTTGTGTTGTCAACAACTGCACCCATGATAGGATCGTTAATAGCGTCCCATACACGAACTACCATAAACATTATCCCAACGAAGGCTGCGCCTATACCAACATAATCAGTTAGGTATATAAACATTATTGTGCTCATAGCGAACATAGCGTCTTTTCCGATTCCACTTGCTCCAAAAATCCATTTTGTTTTATTACTCATCTTGGTTCTCCTCTTCAATTATAAATAGTCTTGATCCGAAATCTGGAAGAAGCATAACATTATCATTATACCCTGTTCCAGTAAATTGGTGATGAAGTAATAATTCAACACTTTTTAGTTGATTGCCTGTTAGCTCTTTATTAAATTCATCAAGTTTAAACAAATATCTGTTTGCTACTACGTTATGTAAAAAGTGATTTACTTTTAGTTTTATTGGTAAAGCTTCATTTACTAAACTTCCAAATGTTCTGATGTTTGTATATTGTGTTCGTGATTTTATTGTATACATCATTTCATCATTTAGGTCTGATATCTTAATGGTATCAAATCCTGGATTTGGTTTCGCAAGTTTTTGAAAGAAACCAAGGATTGCCTGTTTCTTGTCTCTACTGATTACCATCCAAATTGTATAGTTTGTATCATACACACTTTGAAGTCTTTTGAATGTTCCATATTGGAATAAATCTCGGTACTCTTTATAGAACTTTATTTGCTCTACAATCACTTTTTCTTCAAAAGGTGTAATAGCACTTAAATCAAGTTCATATCCAAGAACACCAAAGCAAGCAACGTTAAATCTTGTTTCTAATGGTGTATGTCTCATTACTTGGTGAGATCTATCTCCGCTTACATGATTTGAAATTGAAGATAATGGATATAAGAGACTTGTTCCTTCTTGAATTAATAATCTTTCAAAAGAGTCTGTGTTATCACTTGTCCATGTTTGTGGCATGTAATATAACATCCCAATATCAAATCTATTTCCTCCACTACTACAAGACTCAAATAAAATATTTGGAAACTTTGTTATGAGGTGTTCTAATATCTCATAAAGACCAAGAACATATAGATGATTAAATTTACCTTGATCTTCTTTTTTTAGATAGGCACTATAGACATCACTGAAGTTTCTATTCATGTCCCATTTCACATATTTGATGTTTGCACTGGCAAATAAACTGGTCAGTGTTTCTTTCAAATATAGTCGAACATCTGGATTTGTTAAATCTAGAATCAATTGGTTCCTACCTAGACTTGGGGCCCTTCCTGGTATTTTTACTGACCAGTTTGGATGTTCTCTGAATAGGTCGCTATCCTCATTGACCATCTCTGGTTCAACCCAAATACCAAAATCTAGGCCTAATTTATTTACTTTGTCGCAAATGCCTTTTACTCCTCTAGGTAATTTCTTTTTATTATAATACCAGTCACCAAGTGAAGAAAAATCATCATTCCTCTTCCCGAACCATCCATCATCTAAACAAAATAATTCGATACCTAGTTTTTTAGCTTTTTTGGCGATGGCTAATAACTTTTTTTGATTAAAATCAAAATACGTTGCTTCCCAATTGTTTATCAAAATCGGTCTTTCTTTATGCTTGTGATTATCATTAATTATATATTCATTTATTAAATCATGGAAATTACTACTCAACTGATTCAATCCCTTATTAGAATAAGATAGAATTACTTCCGGAGTTATAAATTTTTCATTTACATTTAGTCTGTATCTAAAGTCAAAACTATTCACACCCATATTAATTCTAAGTAAGTTATGTGGTGATACTTCTATATTCGCTTCGAAGTTCCCTGAATATACTAAAGCAAAACCAAATGCATCTCCATAATCTTCGTTTGTAGTAGCTTTTTTCAAGATGAAAAACGGGTTGTGGTCACTCGAAGACGTACCTTTCTTGGAGTCAAATCTCAAAGTTCCATTTGTAAGTTGGTAATCTGTGATGTGTCTTTCCCTGATCCAAGCTCCATCAAGTTTACTTAAGATAAAATCTTTATTCATGAAATCTAAGTTGAAACTCATTGCTTTGTCTAAAATTATTTCTCCAGAACTTTCGTTTGAAATTTCTAAACTTCTAACAATTACATCTTCATCTGGAAAGACAGAATAAAATAATTTTAAGAAAATATTTTCGTTCTCATCTTTAAGAATAATTTCCAAAGTTTCTTCTTTTTTTGTTTCTGGAAGGTTTGAAACTTTTCTATCTTTCAAAATTTTATGACTTTGATATTTAAAGTCTAATGTTCTATGAGCACTATCTAATTCTATGTGAGTTGTAGGCTCTCTATAATCACCTTTTCCGAAATTAGATACCTCTAAGAGAGTACTATTTAATAAATAACCCTTATTCTTGGCGCTATATGAGGTAGAGCTTCCAAGTTCAAACTCATACTTAAGTCTAATGTCATTTATGTCTTTTACTCTTTTTATATGACTACCATAATAAATGTGTTCTAAATGAGATTCTTCATTGATCATGAAAACGTATGTTGAGTTTACCGTATTTAAGTAAAATACTTTTTCATCTTCAAAATAATTTAACATTTCTTATCCTCCCCTACAACAAATTTATATAATGTTTTGTAATTGTATACATCATTCTTTCTCAATATTCCTTTATCGAAATTTTCAAGATTAATTGCGTTTGGCACTAATTGTGTTTCAAAACATATACCCATGTGTCTTTTATTAGCTGCGTTATATAACAGCTCTAATTTATTTGGAAAATTATGAGTATAAATAACTGCGCAAGGGTAATTAGTATATATTTTTAGCTCTCTTTTTGAAATATTATCTTTTAGATGAATTTTCAAGTGGTCAAATGGTTTTTTAGCTAACAAGTAGGGTTCGTCAATTCCTTTAGAAATCAGACTGTAAACATTACTTGGAAAATTGTTTTTTATCTTTCTGAACGATGAAAAATCAAATATTGTATTTTTATTTTGAGCTACTTTAGAAGGAATGTGAAACTCATCTAAATCAAGATGGTTTTCAGAATCTACGTATAATTCATTATCTAAAATGTCTCTCTTCATGTTTCCTGATAGGTTAAAGTACATATGATTTGTTAAATTCATTAGAGCATCTTCATCTGTCGATCCAGTGAACTCAATTTGCAGTTCTATTTCTCTCACTGTATATATTATTTTTACAGTTTGGTTCCCAGGGTAATTTGAGTTTTCTTTACTTTTTTTAATTGTGAATACTACTTTAGTATATTCTAAGTTGTCTTCAATTTCAAAACTAAAAAATCTAAACGCAAAGGTCTCTTTACCACCATGTAAGTTTTCTGTACCTTCAATGTTTGTATCTAATTGATATGCAGTATTATCGATTTTAAATTTCCCCTCAGCGATTCTTCCACTGGTTGGTCCTATAATTGCATTTAGGTACATATTGTTATTTAGATATGACTTTAGAGCACCATAAGCCATAACAACTGATTCCATTTTTCCGTTGATGTCAGGTACAAAAATACTCATTATTGTTGCACCATAATCCATAAATGTAACTCTTATATTCTTTTGTTCAATCTCTATAAAAGTGTATTCTTTATCATCTAATATTTGCTTGCTAATTGAGTACATTAATCAGGTCTCCAATGAATTTATCAAATTGTTTTATGCCTACTTTTGTTTGTTTAAACACACCAGAATCCTCAATGCATTGTACAAATTTAAGTGCAACTTGTTCATTAATAAAGTCATTAATTTCTTCACCTTTATAAATTTCTTTAAGACTAATTAGCCAGTCTTTATGAACATCGTATTCAGTTGGCAAATCACTATTAGTAAGTATTGCTTTTTTTATTTCAACAAGTTCTTCTACTAATCTAGCAGGCAGTATTGCTAGTCCCATCACTTCTATTAACCCTATATTTTCTTTTTTAATATGGTGGTTTTCTGGATGAGGATGGAATATTCCTAATGGGAATAAATCACTCGTTAGGTTATTTCTTAGCGTAATATCGAGTACATATATATCACCATTTTTTCTAGCAATTGGTGTTATTGCATTATGAGGTTTATCAGTAAATGAGACTATATTTGCTTCAGAATCATTATATTTCTCCCAGAATTTATATAGCCTATCAGCAGTTTGAATCAAAGATTTACGGTTGTTAGATTCAAGTCTAATGACACTAAGTGGCCAGTATAATTGTTTCAATACTACATCTTTAATTGTATATTCTTTTAGTACTTTTGCAGACTCAATTGGGAAATTATATCTTCCTCCTTGATAATGTTCATGACTTAAGATTGAACCACCAACGATTGGCAATCCTGCATTAGAACCTAAGAAATAATGAGGCAGTATGTCAATAAAATCAAACAATCTTTTAAAAGTATCAACTGTAACATTCATAGGAATATGATCTTTTTTTAACACAATTGAATGTTCATTATAGTAAACATAAGGTGAGTACTGAAGATAAAAGTCTTCATTATTTAGTTTCATAGATATAATCCTATGATTAGTTCTACCCGGTTTATTTTGATCACCATAAAATCCTACCTGTTCTTTACATAACAGGCACTTAGGATAAGTAGAACTCTTATCATCACTTTGATTGATAATATCTCTCGGATCTTTTTCTGGTTTACTTAAATTAATTGTAATATCAAAAGTACCATATGGTGTTTCAGATTTCCATTTAATATTCTTTGAAGTTCTAGAGGTTTTTATATAATTACTCTTTTGAGATAATGTGTAAAAATAATCAGTTGCTTTTACAGGATTATCTTTCAAATATTGGTTAAATATGTAGTTTATTGTAGAAGGTCTTGGGATAAAAATGTCCATTACTTTTCCCTCAAATAAATCTCGTTGAGAAATTGTGTTAGGAGTAAATATCCCAATTTCATAAGCATAATCTAATATTGGGTCTAGGAGTGAGGAAGGTTCTTCTACGTCTATCTTGTCTATTTCTACACTCTTAGGTTCATTAATATGAAGTAAGTTAGTCAATCTATTCAATACATAATCATAGTCGGCCTCGTTTATGAGCTTTGTGTTAAGAGCGTACTCACAAAGCATCTTTATATCTTTACTTATTTTCATCTCTATAACCCTCCTTATGTAATTGATGATACTTCCAAGCTGATGATATAATTGAAGAAATATCATTAAATTTTCTTACCCATCCTAGTTCTTTTTCTGCTTTTTCACTTGAGGCTATAAGTCTAGCTGGATCACCATCTCGCCTTTCTGATTGTACAATTCTAATATCTGATTTTGTAATTTCTCTTGCCGATTCAATGATTTCTAATACACTGTATCCTTGTCCGCTTCCTAGATTATATATATTGCTTTCATTTACTTTAAAAAGTTGTTTCATAGCAAGTATATGTGCTTCAATCAAGTCTTCTATATGTATATAGTCCCTTACGCATGTTCCATCAGGTGTATCGTAATCATTTCCAAATACGTTTATATGTGTTCTTTTTCCCTGAGGTACTTGAAGAACTAAAGGTATTAAGTGAGTCTCAGGGTTATGATTTTCTCCGATAACGCCTGAATAATGCGCTCCAGCAACATTGAAATACCTTAGAGAAATATATTTTATACCATGAGAAATATCAGCCCATCTCATCATTTTTTCCATTGCAAGTTTAGTTTCTCCATAAGCATTGGTAGGAAGTTCAGTAGCATTTTCTGTGATTGGCATGATACTTTGATTTCCATATACAGCAGCGCTGCTGCTAAATACAATTTTTTTCACATTAGCTTCCTTCATAGCATCTAGTAAAACCATTGTTCCGTAAACATTATTATTATAATATGTTAACGGAACGACCATGCTCTGCGCAACCAAACTAAAGGCGGCAAAGTGAATTACAATATCTATTCTATTTTTTATCAAGATATCTTTCACATGATTGAAATCTCTAATATCAGCATTATAAAAGATTGCTTTTTCATCGATTGAGCAAATGAATCCAGTCGATAAATTATCAATTACTACTACATTATGTCCAGCAGTAATAAACATCTTAACTGCGTGACTTCCAATGTATCCAGCACCACCAGTTATTAATACATTCATAACAAATCACCACTTTCAAGTTTTCTTGTTCCATCACTACTTTTCACAGGGAAAAAGTCAGCAGAATAGCCTATAGTTTTAAGATAATCTTGCTTTACTTTAGAAATTATATCAAGAATATCATCAGTTTTTACTAGGCTAACTACACAGCCCCCAAAGCCAGCTCCGGTCATTCTAGCACCAATTGCTCCGTGAATTCTAAATGAATTTACAAGAGTGTCAAGCTCGAAGCACGACACTTCATACAAGTCGCGTAGGGAATCATGGCTCTCGTTCATAAGATTTCCGAAAAGAAGTATTTCATCTAATTTAAGAGCTTCAGCTGCATCAAGAGTTCTCATATTTTCATGAATTACATGTTCAGCTCTTTTCCTTATAATTTTATCAGATATGCAGTTTAGATGTTTCAAATAGTTGTCAGAATCTAGATCACATAAATAATCAATATTTCCTCCATTATTGTTAATAGTGGAAACAGCAATTGAACATTCATTCTGTCTTTCATTGTACTTTGTATTATCGAGTCTTCTAGACTTGTTGGAATTAGCAATAATTAATGAATATTTACCTAATTTTAGCGGTATATACGTATAATCAAGTGTGTTAGTATTCAGTAACATTGCTGTATCAATAATGCTCGAAGCAACACTTATCTGGTCCATAAATCCACATTCAACTCCAACATATCTGTTCTCTACATTTTTTGCTATAATAGCAATTTTAAAAGGGTCAAGATTACACAAATAATGATCATTTAGAATCGTTCCGATAAGCACTTCTAAAGAAGCACTTGAAGACAATCCAGAACCGTGTGGTAATGTACCAAATATTACAATATTTAGACCATGAGAAAAATTGGTTCCATTTTTCATAAACGCTCTTAACATTCCTTTTACATATTTTGTCCAACCATCAATTTTATTATTTCTAGTTCTATTAATTTTGTACTTTTTAACATCATTTTGATTTTTTTTATTTACTTGATAGAATTCATTATCTTCTGCATCTTGATACTCATATTTTTCTAATTCATCAAGTTCATGATTTTCAAGATCACCAATAGAAATAATTTTAGTTCCAAAATTAATAAAGTTTTCAGAAAGTACATGAAAGAGACAATCGTTTCTTTTAGATACAAAAGCGTAAGTTCCCAAATCTATTCCAACAGGAAGAACAAACCCTCCTTGATAATCTACATGTTCACCAATCAAATTGACTCTACCTGGAGTGAAGTAAACTTGAAAGTCATCTCCTAATAATGCTTTGTGTTTTTTTGCAATATTTTTAATTTTCATAGTATTACTCCTTATAGTAAAATTTTACTTTAAAGTTTCCCTAATTATAATTTTTGTTGGTATAATTTTTTTAACTGGAAGAATTCTTCCTTCAATTTTTTCAACTAAAGATCTGAGAGACTGTTCTCCCATGAACTCAGTATGGACATGAACAGTCGTTAATGGAGGTGAAGTATAACTAGATGTAGGGTTATCATTAAACCCAACTATTCCAACATCTTTTGGAACAGATAAGCCCACTTCATTAATAGCTCTTAATGCTCCTAATGCAATTGAGTCATTAGCACAAAAATATACTTCTGCAATCTCTTTTTTAGATAGTGCTTCTTTCATTAAAAGATAACCAGATTTGCTTGTAAATGAACCAACATGAATAAATTTAGTTAGCAACATATTTCTTTGGAAAAGATAGTCTCTAAAAACTAATTCTCGTCTCTCTCCTAATCTAATATTACCTCCAATATATTCAACACCACCAATATATCCTATTTTCTTATATTTCTTAGTAATTAGTGTAGAAAGTACACTCTTAACGGCGTGGTTAAAGTCAATAACTATACTATCGTATAAGTCCTCATCTGGACTCGAATCAACAAACACAATATTTTTAGATACCCTTCGCAGTACATCTACTTGTTCAGAAGTGAATTTTCCAATACAAATTATACCGTCAAAGACAGTTGAATTACCTTCGATACTTTTAATATCATTCTTATAAAAAAGCACTGTATCTGTACTTGATTTGAGAGCCAAGTGTTGTATTCCTCTTCTAATTTGCATGTAATATGGATCATCAATTTCTTCAGCTGCATTATACCAATTTACAATAGCTATTTTGTATTTGGAATTAGTTTGTAACCTTGGTCTATTCCTCGGTGTTTTATAATTGATTTTAATTGCTCTATCAAGAATCTTTTTTCTTAGAGAATCACTTACACTTAATGTCTTATCATGATTCAAAACTCTAGACACTGTTGTAATTGAAACTCCTAATTTATCAGCTATATCTTTTAAAGTTGCCATCCAATCACCTCATATAAAAATCTTCAGTAAAATTATACCATAATTTTACTGAAGATAAAAGTTTTTATTTATATCGGTCAAGGTTTACTAAGAGTTCACTATTCAAAACACGTCTAAATCCATAAAAAATTTCCGAAGTGGCTTTTGCGTCCTCTAGAGCATCATGTAACTGCTTATCATTGTCATTTGTGTACAAATTAAGCGCATTAAACAATCCAAGATCATTTTTCAAGTTAAAATAATTCTTATGTAATTTAAGCAAATTAATGTAACGAGTCCTTTTCCTTAGCGACGGAAGCCCATTAATCTTATATGAATCTCTTAAAGCTAAGAAGTCATTTCTTCCCCAAACAATGATAGCTGGTGCATATTTTTCAACCAATTGCTTAAAATAGATATAGAATTCATTGAAATATATACCATTGTCGGCTTCATTTTGCGATATCTCCAAAAATTTAAGCGTTCTTTTTGTAAGTTTTGGATGTAGGTTTGGCTTAATAATTTTGCAATATTCTTCAATTAACTTATCATCTTTGTCTACTAGATATATACCAACTTGTATGATTTCTTGTGTAAACTTCTTATCTGGTTTATACGGATGCATAGACATTTCTAAATCAAGAAACATCTTTGCATCTAAGCTGTTAATTAGGTCTTTGGTTCCATTTTTTATATTTGATAAATCATAAAATATAATGTTTTTTCTATAACGAATTTCCATTATTTTAAGAACATAATCAACATTTGAGACTTTTCTACCTTTATAAACTCTTTTTTCGTCGTTTATTACAAATTGTATAAATCTTGATATTGATAAATATTTTCCAATCTTGTTTAACATAGATCTTTGTAAGTAAAAATACATCACCTGGTTTTTTACTTTAAGTGATATCATTCTATCTTCTTCATTTATACATAAAATTCTTCCGCTTATAATTTTTTCCATTTAATCACCTATCATATTATAGCACAAATTTAGTCTTCTTTAAGCTTTTCAATTAAATTTAATGCAGCATTTTTTGATATTCCTAAATCAATTAATTCTTCAATCGATGCAAGTTTGATCAAATTAACAGATTTATATTTGTTTAGTAGTTTTTCTTTAGTTTTTGGGCCAACATTTTTTATGTCATCAAGAATTGAATTAAATATACCTTTACTTCTAACTTGTCTGTGGTAATTAACAGCAAACCTATGCGCTTCATCCTGAATCCTTGTCAACAGATGAAATACATTTGAAGTTCTAGACATTAATATTATTTCAAGATTTTCTGTCAGCAAGTGATCAGTTTGATGTTTATTACCCTTTACTAATCCAGCTATTGGAATATTCATTTCAAGGCCATTTAGAACCTCTTTAGCAGCGTTTACTTGTTGACTCCCTCCATCTACCAAAATCAGATCAGGACGTCTTAAGTCATCAATTAAGACCTTGTAATACCTACGATATAGAACTTCTTTCATAGTATGATAGTCTGATGCCTTATTATCAAGTGACTTTATCTTGTATTTCCGATAATCTTTTTTTGAGGGTTTTCCATTTACAAATACAACCATGCTACTGACAGCATGTTCTCCAAATAGATTAGAATTATCGAAAGCTTCTATTACATATGGCGAATTAATTTTTAGGAGTTCTCCTAAACGTTCAACAGATAGAATTGTTCTATCAAGTTCTCTTTTAACAATCTCTGTTTTTTGTATTAATGCTTCTTTTGCATTGATAATTGCTAGACTCAGAAGTTTATACTTATCGCCTTTTTTAGGTTTAGATATCTTTGTCTTTAGAAAATCTTCAAGAGTATCTACATTCAAGTCAGAGGGTACAAAGATTTCTTTTGGAACTATATTTTTTTCATAAAATTGGGCGATATAATCTTCAATAGATTTTTGTGGGTCAGAATAATATTCAAACATAGACTGATGTCTAGCTGATATCTTTCCATTTCGAATAAAGAATATCTCAATAGATATCAAATACTCATTGAAATAATATCCAATAATATCTCTATCCTTTAAATCATTAAGATTAATTTTTTGTTTAAAAGTAGTAGTCTTAATATTAGTTATTGTATTTTTATATTCCAATGCTTTCTCATACTCAAGTTTTTCACTTGCTACAAGCATTTTTTTCTCTAAGTTTTTTATTACTTCTTTAATATCCCCTTTTAGAAATTTTCTTATACCAATTATTATTTCTTCATACTCTGCTTTTGATACTTGTTTTATACAAGGAGCAAGACATTGTCCCATGTGATAATATAAACATTCTTGTTTGGGTAGTTTGACACACTTTCTTAATGGATAGACATTGTTAAGCAGCTTAACTGTCTCCCTAGCGGCACTTACATTAGGGTATGGCCCAAAGAAATTTTTTGACTTTTTAGAAATATTTCTTGTTACAATTAATTTTGGATTTTTTTCATTTGTTATTTCAATATATGGATACGTTTTGTCATCAGTAAGCATAATATTATATCTAGGATTGAATTTTTTTATTAAGTTAAGTTCTAACAATAAAGCATCCAATTCTGTATGAGTTACAATATATTCAAAATCTGTAATGTTTAATACTAGTCTACTCGTCTTTTCATCATGACTTCCTGTAAAATAAGAAGCTAGTCGCTTCTTTAAGTTTTTGGCTTTACCAACATATATGATAACTCCGTCTTTATTTTTGAATTGATACGATCCAGGTAGGTTAGGGACCGTTTTAATTTTATCTTTAAGCATATTAATCACCTATTTATTTAATTCATTTAGATCCTCAAATAATGCTAAGTACACACTTTTAAAAGCAGAAGAGAAGATATTTGACAACTCTTGTGAAGATTCTTCTTTACCGCTTCTGTGCCACCTAGATAATAGAGTCCAAGCAGAAGAAGCTGTTATCTCTATAGTATAAGCTTCTGTTTTCTTATCTGTTTTAACCAAAGAATAGAATTGTTCTCTTCTATGATTTATTACTTCTAGTATACCTGCAACCATTAAATATTCAAGTTTAGTTTTTATTACGACATCAACTAATTTCTCTTCCTCATCAATTCTTCTAAAGAATTGTTGTATTAATACTATCTCACCGTTAGGCTCGTCCTTTTTGAAATAATCGTAAAGTGATGCGAAAAAATCTTCGAAAAACATTTTCACCTTTAATTTCACAATGTCGTCTTTAGTCCTAAAGTTTCGATAAAATGTTGCTCTTGATATACCTGCTTTTATAATAATCTCAGAAATATTGATTTTTTCATAGGCCTTCAATTCTAATAATCTACTCAAAGCTTCAAAAGTCC
>Ga0208647_1000103_pt1 | contig 37514 bp, 35 predicted proteins | sample AntAceMetag02UKA_FD_184765 | JGI IMG/M metagenome (GOLD analysis project Ga0208647, IMG submission 184765) | Saline lake microbial communities from Ace Lake, Antarctica - Antarctic Ace Lake Metagenome 02UKA (SPAdes) (version 2) | ecosystem: Environmental > Aquatic > Non-marine Saline and... | reverse complement strand
TTCATGTTACACCGTTAGTTGCAGATACTTGATATGTTAGACTTCCTTCATTATTTGTTCCTAGTGTTTCTGTAAATGATATTAATGAAGATGAGAATGTTTGAGGGGTTGTTGGGGTTATGTAGGGGGAAGTTGTTGAGTATAATCTTATGTCTATTATTTTAAGTCCCGCAGATCCATTAGCTATATAGGTAAAGCCACTATCAACATCCAAATTATATTGAAATCCTAAAGTATCATAAAATGCAACTAAAGATGGGGAATTTGGATTTGAGATATCAATTATTTTTAATTCTCCTAAACTACCTGTAATTACATATGCGTAATTATCTATTACATGAATATTAGTACCTAAAAAACCATATGACCCAACTAAAGATGGAGAGGTTGGATCTGAGATGTCTACTACTTGAAAACCATCCGATTCTTGTGAGGCACCTGAACTACAAATTAAATATACATAATTTCCTCTTACGTACATACTGTTAACCCCAGATGCTTCATTAGGAGAAACATAACTTCCAGCTAAAGATGGAGAGGTTGGATCTGAGATGTCTATTATTTCAAGTTTGCCAGACATGAAGCCAGCTCCATACATATATTCATCTAACAAAAAAATATTTAAAAAGAATCCATCATAAGACCCGACCAAAGATGGAGAGGTTGGATTTGAAATATCTAATATTTGAATATTAGCTGATACAAAATCAGCCAAATCAACTACATATGCATAATTACCTGAAATTTTAATTTTTAAAAAATCCCCAGAAGGATTATAATTTCCAACCAAAGATGGAGAGGTTGGATTTGAAATATCTAATATTTGGAGACCTAGTGCCCCAAGAGCTAAGTACATATAATTTCCTTCGATAGCTAAATCATTAATAACTACTAATGAAGTATCATAATTTCCAACCAAAGATGGAGAGGTTGGATTTGAAATATCTAATATTTAGAGACCCGCTGTTCCATCAGCTAAATATGCATAATTACCCAATATTTCTACATCACCAGATTCATCCAAACTAGAATAAGAACCTTCCAAAGATAACTCCCCTTTAATTAATTTAGCAACATTATTCACTACATCTAATTCTAAATCGGCTATATTTGAAACACTATAATTATCAATACTATCTAAAACTCAACTATTAGTATCAGCTAAAGCTGTTTGAATTCCTACTGAAACTAAACTTGATAATATAATTACCATTGATAATACTACTGACAATAATCTTTTTAACATATATTTTTTTTAATTAATTAATATATTTATTCTATCATATTTATTAATATTAAGTATTAAAAAAAACCCCTGAAAAACACAGTATTTATAATATTCTTCAGAAACTTTTTTTTTTAGCAAAAATATATTATTTAATGTATAATATACGATATTATAAAAAGATATATAATTTCATTTTATTTAATGAATATTATATTAAAGTAATAAAATATTATGGCAAAAAGAGCAACATCTGTTGGAAAGAATAAAACTGTTAGATCTAAGAAAACTGCTAAACGATTAGCTGTTAAAAAAGTTATGTTAGAGGAGAAAGCAGAAAAGAAAGGAGGTAAGTATTATACTGGGAAATAGAAAAAACCACTTTTAGTGGTTTTTTAATTAAAAAGCTTTATTCAAAAACCAAATTTAAAGATTTTTTTATACCAACCAATTCTTGTTCTTTTTATTGAAAAAGCCAAACCATAATCATCACATAAATCTTTAGCTATTTTTTCAGATAAAACTCTTATGTATGTTCCGCTTGAAACTATTGTTTTTATTTTTAAAACAGAAAATATTCTATTATCATCTATTTCATTAAATGCTTTTTTCCAATTTTTTAATATCTTTTCTTTTCTAAAATCATTTTTATTTTCACCACCTTCTTTTACTAAAGATAATTTTTTATAAATTATCTTCTCAAGTTCTTTTTTATTTAAATCATACTTTTCAATTATTTCAATCTTATATATTTCAATATCTTTTTCAGGAATTTCAATTTTTGAAATTTTATTTTCTTTAGCATATTGAAATAACGGTTTTCCTTTTACAGTCTTAGATGAATAAACAGGATAAAACATTTTTTGATTCCCTAAAAAAGAATTCAAATTTTCTAAATCATTTTTATTTTTTGTATTTTTATTAAAAGAAGAAATGCCTAAAAGATCACCTGTGTCAGACTTGAAACCACATAAAATTTCAAATTCATACTCCTTATCTAAATTTAAATATTTATCCTTTCTTTTACATTCATCACCAATAAGGACTAGCATTTTACCCTCAGCTAATGGATCTAACCTTCCAGCATAAGTTAACTTTTCATTCTTTAAAAAAATATTTTCTTCTTTAAAATTATTTAAAACATTTAATGGAGTTTCTCCAATTTTTTTATTTAAAATAATTTTATTTTTCATCAACTTCATTTTTTATATTTAAAACTTCTACTTGATTTAACAAATAAGGATTCACTAAAAGTTTAAAATAAATAATATTATTAACATTTTGAACTTCAAATTCTTCATCAATTTTTATTGCCGCAAGATAAGATGGATTCATAATATCAACTAAAAAAACTTTATCTGGATTTTTAAACGTAATACCTCTTGGAGCTTCCACTTTTAAAATACCTCCTCCTTCACCAACAGCTTTTACTTTTAATAAATTTTCACCTCCATCCACAAGAAAAAATTCATTAACTATTCCTGATTTACTATATAAATTAACCTTAACATTCTCACCAATCCTTTCTGAAACTTCACCAATTAAAATATTATATTTTGAAAAAACAAGATCACCAATTTTTAACTTTTCTTCAAAATCATTAATTAAAAAATAATTAAAAATAAAATTTTCTGAATAATCAAAAACATTAAAAACTAATTTTTTTTCATTATAAATATCTTGATAATTTAACTCTTTTTTTAATTTATCATTTTCTATTTTATAGAAATTTAATAGATCTATACTATTTTCAACCTCTGAAATTTTACCCAATAAAGATTTATTTTTTTGAATTAAATTATCTTTATTTTTAAAAATAGTTTGGATTTTATTTCCCACTTGAAATATACTAATATTAAATCCAGAAATTTCTTTTTTAAAAATAGAAAAAGAAAAAAACAAGATTAATAAAATTATTAAAAATTTTCATTTATTTTTTCTTTGTTTAAATAATAATTGGTCCCTCATTATCTTCACTTAATACAGTTTCTTTATAATTATCGATATCATCTAAAATAACACTCGTTCCATTAACAACTGCAAGTAATGGATCTTCTACTATGTGAACTGGCATTTTTGTTTGTTTAGAAATTAATAAATGTATTCCTTCTATTAAAGAACCTCCCCCTGATATATACATACCTGAATCAATAGAATCAGATAAAATTTCCGGAGGAGTTGTTTCAATAACTTCTTTTATTCCGCTCATTAAAGTATCTATTGAACTTTTCATAGCATCACGAATATCAGCAGAACTAATTTCTATTTCTCTAGCTAAACCTGAAATAAGATCCCTTCCTTTTATTTTTGCCTTTTTATCCTTTTTACCCAAAACAGAACCTATTTTCATTTTCACTTCTTCCGCAGTATTTTCACCAATTAAAAGCTTAAATTTAGTTTTAATATAATCTTCGATATCTCTATTAAATCTATCTCCAGCAATAACTATTTTTTTAGAAGTTACAATACCTCCAAGTGCAATAACAGCAATATCAGTAGTTCCTCCACCTATATCAACTATAATCGTTCCTTTGGGTGATTTAACAGGTAAGTTACTACCGATTGCCGCAGCCATTGGTTCTTCAACAACATAAACTTTACGAGCTCCTGCATCAAAAGATGCATCACGAACAGCACGAGCTTCAACATTAGTAATTCCAGATGGAACCCCAACTACAACTCTTGGACCAAAAAGAGTAAATTTTTTATTATATTCTTTTTCAGCTTTATTTATTAAATAAGCAATCATTTCTCCAGCTATTTCAAAATTAGAAATAACCCCATCAACGATAGGTCTCTCTGTTGTAATATGTTCCGGCGTTCTCCCAACCATTTCTTTTGCTTGAAAACCTACCGCAATAATCATTCCAGTTTTATTATTATAAGCAACTGTTGAGGGTTCATCTATTACAACACCCAGGCCTTTTATGTATACCAGAGCGTTTGCTGTACCTAGATCTATTCCTATATCATTAGAAAAAAATTGAAGAACATCTTCTTTTTTTTTACTTAAAAAATTTAGAATTCTTGACATCTTTAAATTATAACATAACGAAGTGAGAGTTGAAAATATAAACAAAACAAGGAGTGCCTATGTACGACTATGTTTTATTATATGCAGAGCTGCAACGAAGAATGAGTTATATAAACATATATAATACTTAACTCTACTTTTTACAAAAAAATAAACCATTTTATAATGATTTATTTTAATTTCCAAACTCCTAAAAAACTTATTTTAAAAAAATAAACTTTTTTACTTAAAATATTTTAAAATTAAATAATATATACGGAAGTATTTAAAAAATGATATAAAAATGTATATACATACATTAAATATTATTTTTTAAATACTGACGAAGTAAATTGCTAATTTTAAAATATTTTATTCTATTTCTATTCCCATTGATCTAGCAGTACCTGAAATAATTTTAACAGCTGCATCTATATCATGAGCATTTAAATCAGCTTTTTTAACTTCAGCTATTTCTTCCAATTGAGCTCTTGTTATTTTTCCAACTTTTTTAAGTGTATTTTTTCCAGATCCTTTTTTAAGACCTAAAGCTTTTAAAATTAAAAAAGATGCTGGTGGTGTCTTATAAGTTATATCGTAACTTCTATCATCATAAACATTTACAATAACTGGAATAATATCTCCCATTTTATCAGATGTTGCATCATTAAATTGTTTTGTAAATTCACCAATATTAATTCCAGCTTGACCTAAAGCGGGACCTAACGGAGGAGCTGGTATAGCCTTTCCTGCAGGAATTTGAAGTTTTAATTTGTTTACTATTGTTTTTGCCATATTTTTTTATTATTTTTATTAATTTAGAAGCATTTTTCAAATTCAATTGAATTTTGTGATATTATACAACATTTTTGTAAAAAAATCTAATTTATCTTTAATTTTTAAATTAATTTTACCTGGATTAAATCAACAACTATTTCAGTATCTCTACCAAACATAGAAACAGCTAATTTTAATTCACCAGTTACTTCATCAATCTCCATAACTTTACCCCCTGTATCTTTAAATGGACCATCAACAATTTTAACTAAGTCATTAACTCCCAAATCAACTGAATGAATCTTCCCAGATCCTTTCATTTTTTCAACAACATCAATCATTTCAGCATCAGTTACAGGAACAGGATTAACTCCAGTACCTAAAAACCCAGAAACTCTTGGTGTATTACGAACAACTCACCATGATTTATCGTTAACAATCATATCTACCAAAACATAACCTGGATAAATTTTTACTTCTTCTTCCACTCTTTTACCATTTTTTACCTTCAAAACTTTTTCCGTAGGAACAATTACCTCAAATATATAATCTGACATTCCCATAGATTGGATTCTTTGGTTCAAATTTTTTTCAACAGCATGTTCATAACCAGAATTAGTATAAATAATATACCAATTTCTTTCTTCATCACCTCCTTGTTTATTATTATCTGACATAGTTTATTAAATTAAAAATCTATTTACTAATTCAACAAAAGCAAAATCTAAAAGCCCTAAATAAATAATCACCACTGTAGCAATTCCCATAACCCCTAAAGTAAATAATATTGTCATTTTCTTAGTTGGCCATTTAACGTTATTAAATTCCTTAACTACACTTCTTAAGTATTTTATTATATTCATATTATTTTTGTTTAAAAAAACTTCCCTGAGGAAATATAATATAATAATATACTCTATGACTAAATATGTCAATATTAAAATTCTTCTCTTTTTAACTTTAATAAATGTATATGAAAATGTCCTGGAACAGTTTGACCTTTTGGTAAATTTTCATAAATAACATCATATTCCTTATTTAAATATGTTTTCTTTAACTCATTTAATTCATCCATCTCATCTTTATTCACATAATCTCAAGAAAAAGGAATCTTTCTAATCGTAAATAACATATGATTTACTTCTGAAACTGCATCATATGGAAATTCATTTTTAACAATTAACCAATGCTTAAATTTTTTTACAGTAGAAGCCTCAAAATCTTCAAAAGGCTTAACTTTTCCATTTTTAATATCATCAACTCGCTGCTTATATTTATTCATTGTCTCCTCAGTACGAAGAAATGTTTTTGTTATATTTTTTTTAATGATACTTTTTTCAGACATGATATTTTTTAATTACACATTAATATACCTCCGCTTAAATTAATTAATTTATCATAACCAAAATTTTGTTCTAAAAAATTTATTACCATTGATGATCTTGAACCTGTTTGGCAATATATAATAACTTCTTTATCTTTTGGTATTTTAGAAAATTCTTCTTGAATTACACTAGTTGGAATATTAACCCCCCCTAAATTACCAGCTTCATTTTCAAAAACCTCTCTAACATCCACCAATAAAAAATCTTCTTTATTCTTAACTTTCTCTTTTAATTCATCACAAATTATTTCTTTCATAATTTTATATTTAATTATTAATTATACTTACATGCTCATGACCAAAAAAACTTAGAACACTAAACATCAAAATTAATCCACATATTACCATAAATAAATGTTTTATAAAATCTTTATTTGAATCAACTTTATGTTTATGAGGAAGCAAATCAGCAAAAACTATATTTAAAAAGAAACCTGAAGATAGAGCTAAAACAAAAGCTTGTATGAAGTAATAATTAGAAATAAACATTCCGATTAATACCCCTATTAAAATTGTCGATGAAACTATAAAATTAATTATTATTGCTTTTTTTGTAGAATACCCAGCTTGCTTTAAAACAAAAAATTCAGAAATTTCTTGTAAAAACTCATGTATAAAAATAGAAATAAATAATGAGAAACCTATCATCGGTGAAGATATAAAAGCTGTAGCTAAAACTATTCCATCAGCTATATTATGTATCCCATCACCTAAAATAACTTTTCTACCCACATCTTTATGTCCAATACAACACTTATCATGGTGATGATGTGTTTCAGGTAATATCCTGACTACTAACCAAGAAAAGAAAAACCCCAAAGAAACAAAAAAAGAAGTATAAATATAAGAGTTAAACAACTCAAAAGATTTAAATATTAAATGACCAGAAATTATTAAAAAAACGCCAGCAGAAAATGAAATTAAATAATCCAAATTTTTTTCAAAAAAATCTTTAGCATTTTTTTGTAAAAAAAATATTCCAGAAACAGAAGTTAGCATTATTAAAAAAGCAAACAAAAAAATATATAGATATTCCATAATTATTTAACATATAATACTCCGAAAGATTTATTTATCAACTTGACATATTCTCATATTCTACATATTATAGAATATGAGAGATAAATTTGAAAATACATTAATTCCAAAACAAGAGAAAAATAAGAATTTATCTGAAGAATTCTTTTCCATATTATTCTTTACTGCGATTTTTGGAACACCACCGATACTTCAAATTTTAGATTTAACAACAATTGACCATGATAACTCCAGAAATAAACGCAAAAGAAATAAAAACCATAGATATCCTAAAAATAGAAATAATTAAAACAATAAACCCTCAAGGTTTTGAAAATTTAATAGATAATATTTTAAACTTCAAATATGAATCTGAAATATTTTTCAAACATTTAGACCCAAAAAAAGATAAAGAGGAAATTAAAAGAAATAAAGAAAACTTTAAAAATAACGAAAACCAAAAAACTAATTTAAACATCTTAAAAACTTTAATTGAAGAAAATTTAAATAATTTTAAAGATTATAAAATAAATGCAATTGTTAAGATTAAAAAAAATAATAAATTTTATAATAATAAATTATTTTATTTAATAAAAACAACAATTTCAAAAGATAAATATAATAATAAAGTAATTTTAACAAAAATTTTAATAGAAAAAAATAAACTTAAATTTATAAATAACATTAAATAAAAAAACCAAATTAAAAACTTTGGTTTTTTAAATTACCTCTTTTAATTCTAAGATTCTAATTACAGATTCATCAATTCTTTTTTCTGTTATTTCATTATCTAAAACAGCTCTTTTTAACCTATTAAAAATATCTACCTGCTTTTCTGGTGTTAAAGTACTAATAATCATATCTGCCCCAGATTTAATAGCCTCAACAGCAATATCTTCTATATTAAGACCTGCTGATACCATTTCTATATCATCAGTTATAATAACACCTTTAAAGTCTAAATCTTCTCTTAAAATTTTTGTAAGATATTTTGAAGAAATAGTTGCAGGCTTAGAATCAAAAATTGGAATTATTATATGTGCAGTCATAATAGGAACATTTGGATTTTTTTTAATAACCTCCCTGAAGGGAATCAGATTCAATTCAAATTCTTCTTTACTTATATTTAAAATTGCTTTTTTAGTATGGGGATTTATATCAACATTTCCATAACCAGGAAAATGTTTTATTACGGGAATAATTCCACCTTTAATGTAACCATCTATCATTGAATTTCCCAAGGAAGATATATTGTTAATATTAGTTCCAAATGTTCTTCTGTAAAGATATGATTCTTTATCAGAAACATAATCAATCACTGGAGAAAAATTCATATTAATACCCAAATCTTTTAATTCCCTCGATCTTTCGAAAGCAACTTTTTCAGCTATTTCCATATTTTTAATTTCCAATTGTGAAGTTAATTCTTTTAGAAAATTAAATCTTATCAAATCACCACCTTCTTGGTCAGCTGCCATTAGTAAAGTTTTATTTGAAATTAATTGTAAATCTTTAATTAATTTTTTAACTTGCTCCTCATTTTTTATATTTCTTCTCAACAAATTAATTCCTCCTATATGATACTTTTCAATCATTATTTTAATATGATCATCTAAATAAGAATTTTCAAAACCAATAATTAGCATTTGCCCAATTTTTTCATCAAGAGACATTTTTTCTAATTGCATTTCAATTGGATCATTGATTAAATTTATTTCTTTTATTAAAATGTTATCTTTTTTTATTTCAACAATTTCTTCACTTTTTTTCTCTTCATTTATAATAATTTTTTCTTCAGAAAATTTTTCTTTTTCTAAATCTTCATTCTTTTTTAAAACAATTTTATCTTCAAGTTTATTTTCCAAAGATATAGTTACGGTATTATTAAAATCCAAATTAATTAAAAAATAAAAACTAGATAATATTACAAATATACTTAAAAAAAATTTCATAAATTTCATAATCATATTATAACAAAAAAAAAACATTCTATAATTTAGAATGTTCTTTTTTATTTGCGCGGTCGAAGGGACTCGAACCCTCAACCTCTCGCGTGACAGGCGAGTGCTCTAACCAGTTGAGCTACGACCGCAACTTACCTTAGACATAGTCTTAAGTTGTGATATTGTAACAAAAATATAGAAAAATTTCAAGAAAAATTAATAATTACAATTAATTATCTAGCATTTTTTCTTTTTTTATGAAAATAAATATATTTATTATATTACTAATTTCCTGCACATTTTCTTGCCTTCTTAGCTAATATTATCAAAGCTTCTTTTTCACCTTTCCTTATTTTTTTTATTATTTTTAAATCAACAACATTTATATCTTCTTCAAGTTTTTGTAGCATGTTATTTTTAATGGTAATTCTAACAGCTTTTTTTATATTATCAGTATATCCATTTAAATTTTCTCCTTCTTTTTTTCGTATAATTATATTGTTATTTATAATACAACAATTAACTTTTTTTATTCCTATAAATTTTTTTATTTCCACAACATAATCAGTACCTATTTTTATAACACATTTAATATTATCGGGAAGTTTTTCTATTTTATATTCTCCTTCTTTTAAATATTCTACATATCCTTTTTCTATATTTTGACCACTTTCCATTATTTCAATAGACATAATATTTTATTAATTTATATTACAACTTATTTTAAACAAAGTCAAATTAATATATAATTTTAAAAAACAATAAGTATACATTTTAATGTACATTAAAATGTATACTTCTTATTTCAATTACTTCGTCTTCATAAACAAAAAAATAATCTAAAATAGATAAACTAAAAATAAAAAACTCCGTCTTTGCGAGTGAAACGAAGCAATCCAGGAAACGAAATAAAAAAACATAAAACTTTAACTTCATACTTATATTGTGCCAAAGGTAAAGTAAAGTGAACTGCTTCACTTTATTTCCGTTTCGAAGAATTTTTCGATGTTTTTCAAAACGAGAAAAAAGGAGTTTTGAACTCACGACCTTTTTTGAGAGAGCTTGTCGAACGAAAAATGCCTATCTGAAATAACACTGAGGTATATTAAAAAACACGCTTTAATTTAAACGTGAATTTTATATTGTGCCGAAGGTGAGATTTGAACTCACGACCTTTTTTGAGAGAGCTTGTCGAACGAAAAATGCCTATCTGAAATAACACTGAGGTATATTAAAAAACACGCTTTAATTTAAACGTGAATTTTATATTGTGCCGAAGGTGAGATTTGAACTCACGACCTTTTTTGAGAGAGCTTGTCGAACGAAAAATGCCTATCTGAAATAACACTGAGGTATATTAAAAAACACGCTTTAATTTAAACGTGAATTTTATATTGTGCCGAAGGTGAGATTTGAACTCACGACCTCAGCGTTATGAGTGCTGCGCTCTAACCAACTGAGCTACCCCGACATTATTTATTTTTATCTATTAACTATATCTGAAAAATTTAATTCTCAAACATAGCTATTTTGATGTACAAGTATTCTATCAAAAAATGAACATAAATCAATGCAGTATTTAACTAATAATAAAAACAAAGAAATATTTTATTTCTTTGTTTTTTTGTTTTACGTTGTTGCGGAGCTTGGAATCGAACCAAGTTCTAGAGGTTATGAGCCTCTCGAGATACCATTTCTCTACTCCGCGATATACTTTCCATCCACTTATTCCTAAAAACAAGTAAAAAGTATTATAACATCAAAATAATATTTTTCAATAGAATTTCGAACAAACTTAGATTGTGCTAAAAAACACAACCCGAGTTTAATAAAAATTAAACAAAAATAAAAACCACCCTAAGGTGGTTTTCATTTGATTTATAGTTTTCTCTAGATTTTAATTTTATATTTAATTTTATTATTAAAAATAAATTTTAAATATATCCCAAACTTTTCTGTTAATTTAAATAGTTTTTTCTATAAATTTAGAAAATAATTATTTTGCTAAATTTTGTAATACAGCTTCATCTGTTGAGTCATAATCATCTAATGAAAGAAGATCTGCTTCAACTGGTGAAATTGCTACAGTGTTTACTTTTACCATTCCTGTTAAATCTGCTTCAACAGCAATATATTCTCCTGAGTCAATTGTAACAGAACCTCTAACAACAAAATATTTTGTAGTTCCAGCTGTAATTGTTACTGGAGCTGCAAATGCAGTCATAGTTCCAGTTCTTGAAGAACTGTAGTACATTGCTGTAGCTGTTAGATCAGCTGTTGCAGATTTTGATGAATAACCAAATTCACCATTAGCCACAGTACCAGCTGCTGCTGAAATTGCAAGATTTGTCATAACAATATCTTCCCCTTCAGCTGTAACTTTGTAAACAAGAACTTCTTTATTAGCTCCTGCTGTTACAGATACAACTTCTTTTTCAATTTTAGCTAAACCAGAGTAAACTTTTACTCCAGTTAGAGTTGTAGCAATTACTGTGTAATTGTCACCATTTGACATTTTCAAAGTACCTGCATTAACATTAACAGCTACTGCTGCACCTTCTGCAGAAACAGCGTCAGCTATTTTTGCTTTAAATGTTAATTCAGTTACTACACCATCTGTAAGAGTTAGTGGAGATAACCAAGTATCAACAATCGCTGTTGTTGAACTTAAGTAAGCATTTGCAACTTGAGTTCCATTTGCTCAAACCTCAACTAATCTATTAGAAGCTAGATTTGTAAATGCATTAACTTTCAACGGAAGTTCAAGAACTGTTCCTGTAACATCTGTTGGATCTAATTTAACAGTTCCAAGTTCAACAGTATCTCCTGTTTTCACAGTTGTTGCTGTTGCTTCTTCATCATCTGTAGCAGCTACTGAAGCTGCAGATATTACTATTTGTGCTGAAGTATTAGCACTAATTGTAGCATCTACTGTTGTAGTACCATCTTTGAAACTATATTCAGAATCAGTTGATGTAGTACTATCTGTACCAGCATCTGTTAAATCAACATCTATTGCATCTGTTGCAACAAATGTATCAGTAATAGTACATTGTAAAGATAGAGTTTTTATTACTCCAGCTTCAACTTCATATCCACCATCATCTAATGTGAATGTTTCTTTAGCAGCATCCACATTAACTTGTGAAGTAACTACATCATCACCATCATAAAGTACACATTCATCTAAGTCTGCTATTGTTGGTGTATTTGCACCATTGTCAGTAACAACAAAGTCGAATGATAATTTTTTAACAGTAATATCTTTTCCTGAAGCAACTGTGTCCAATTGAACAACAGCTAATTCAACATTAGAAGAATCAGTTTTCACTGTTTGGTCATCTAATGTTCCAAGAATTGCTATAGTCAAAGCAGCACCTTTTACAGTTTTTACTGTTCCTATAGTTGTTACAGCTGTAACATCTGAGATTGATTCATTTGATTCAACTTCAATGTCAAAATATGTTTTTGTTCCATCTCCTAATTGAGTAACTGTATAAATTGCTCCATTAGTAGCGTTTTCATTAACATCAGCTTTTATAACGTAATCCAATGCATCATTATCTGATTCAAATTGTACATCTGAAAATTCTACATTAACTGATCCTGCAGCTGCTCATTCAACTTCTTCTGTTGAAGAAACTAAATCACCATCAGCTGTATAGATAGCAACGTTTGTAAGAATTACATCAGAATAATCAGCTGGAACTGTTCCAGAAATAGTGAATTTAATATTAAGTTTACCTGTCATATCTTCTCCACCTTGAGCTTCATATTTAAATGAAGCTAATTCTGCATCAGTATCTCCTGCTGCAATATTTCCATTTGAAACATCAGTAGTTTTATTTACAACAGATCCATATGAATCTGTAGTAAATCCACCGTTTGTTCCAAGAGGAGTTGTGTCTGCTAATATTGATCCATCTTCATTTTCTACGAATGAGTCTTTAACTTTTCAAACAATACTTTTTGCTGATCCATCAATAACATCACCTTGTAAATTAAGTTCTACTTGTTCACCATCTTCAATATCAATTCCGTCTCCAAAATCAAATGAATATTCGTGATTGTCGTATGAACCTTCATAAGTTTTTCCATCAAATGTAATTGATACATTATCAAGAGAATCTTCTTCATCAATAGTACCTGTTTCTTCAACTTTTACTGATTTCATTATAAAATCATCATTTCCAGCTGAAGGATTTTCTACTGTAATAACAGCAAATACTACATCGTTATTACCAACCGCAGCTTCTGTTGCTTCATCAGCAATAGAAGTTTTGTAACTATCTAATGAAAGATTGTGGTTTAATAACATTGTAGCTCCTGCTACAGAAAGACCTTCTACATCTGCACCGTCAGTAACTATATCAGTAACTTCTAAAGTTACTTCTAAGTTATCTGAAGTAGATACATCAGCATCTGTTTGAGCAGCGATGTAAAAATCCATTGATTCTCCGTCTCTAATTGTAACGTCAACATCTAATTTTGCTTCGTTACTTGAATTTAGAGATGAGTCATAATCAAGTTGTACTTTTGCATCATCTAAAAGAATAACTCTGTCAATTTCAAAGTCATTAGTTTCTGAAGCTCCACCTGAAACTTCAACAATAATATCTTTAACAATAACATCTTCATCCCCAGCTGTTAGAGTCAATTTTGTGAAAATAACTTTTTGAGTATTTCCAATTCTCATATCATCTGCAGCCTCACCTTCAACAACTAATACGTCTCCAGAAACTGTTGTTCCTGTAGGTGTTGTTGTAGTTATAACTGTAGCTTTTTCATTAAGTTTCCCTAATGTAAAAGGTCCAACTATTGCTACTGGTGTACCAGTATATCCAGCTGAAACTTGAAAAGCTTTAACAGCATCTCCAGTCATTCAACCAAAGTAACCGTAAGCGATTCCTTTAGATTCTAAATCCATACCAAGAGCTTTTTGAAGCATTGTAACTTCTTCTCCTCTTGATCCGATTCTTAGAACGTTTGTAAATTCATAATCTATTGTCTTGTTTGTTCTATACATGTATTCTCCTGCTGTTGTAGCAGTAGTTGCAGTAAAACCTTCATCTAGTGTAGATAATTGCGCTTGTAATTGAGCAATTAATTCCATCATTTGAGCTACTGACATTTCAGCACTTGCAGTTGCCATAAGGCCACTAAAAGCTAATGAAAAAGTCATTATAGCTGCAACTGATGCAACACTAACTTTTTTTAATGTGTGTATCATATTCTATCTTAAATAATAACAGGTTTTAATAACCTGTATTTAATAAATTAATAATTGGGTATGAACCCTATTAAAATTAATTAATAATTTTAATTAATAATCTTAATAACCAATCATTTTTAAAAGTCTCTAAATAAATATAATTTTAAACTTATATTTTAAAAAACTTTAAAAAACAATCTCGCGTAAAAACTTTGATATCAAAACCTTTAGCGACAAAAAATCTTTTGAAACTCATTACGAATTTCTCTGTATTTAATTGTCAAAGGTCTATAGTATTCAACACAAAAATGCGAAAAATACTATAGAATAATTATATATTTAATAAAGCAAAATGCAATAGTTGGCAATAGGGTTGTGGAAAATCCTGTTAATAACGATTTATTCCCTGTATACACCTATTTGACGTTTGAATGATTTATTATTTCTCAAAAAATATTCAATAATATATTGATTTTCTTTAGGAAAAAGATATAATTTTTCTTTAAAGTTTTTATCAATATCAAGAAATATCTCTTTATTATTTATTAAAATTTTTTTAACATTAATAGCTGTACCCTCTAAAACATATTCTTCAGTTGCAACAATTAAAAAATCTTCTTCTTCAAAATTTTTAATAACTAACTTTGGTAAACTAAAAAATGTAACTATATAGTAAGCTATATATAAAAATATAAATACAAAAAAAGCTATATATACATACTTCTTAAAAGAATTATTTAACATAAACTAATCTTCCTTACTAATCAAAACATCTCTCGGCTTTGAACCATTTGGGGGACCAACTATTCCTTTTTCTTCTAAAATATCTATTAACTTTGCAGCTCTAGCATATCCTATCCCTAATTTTCTTTGCAAATATGAAGTAGACGCCTTACCCGAAGTTCTAACTTCTATAACAGCATCTTTCAATAATGGATCTGCATCAAAATCTTCATCTTCAGAATCAAAATTAATAGAATCGTTGACAGCCACGATATTTTCCCTATTTTCTGATTCATTACTTAAATTAATATCTTCACCCAAGACATCCTTATAAGCTTTTTTAATAAATTTAACAATTGATTTTACTTCTTTTTCAGAAATATAAGAAGACTGAACACGAACTGGTTTTGCCATGTTACCTAAAAGATACAACATATCTCCTTGACCTAAAAGTCTTTCAGCTCCAGCCCTGTCTAAAATTGTTTTAGAATCAATCGCAGAAGAAACTTGAAGAGCTAAACGAGTTGGGATATTAGCTTTAATCAAACCGGTAACAACATTCACGGAAGGTCTTTGAGTAGATAGTATTAAGTGAATCCCAACAGCTCTAGCTTTCTGTGCAATAGAAACAATTCCAGATTCCAATTCTTTTGGGTATTGCTGCATAATATCTGCGAGCTCATCTATTACAATTACGATATAAGGCATTGCTTCTGGAAAATCTTTTTCTTCAACATCTTTCTTCTTTTTAGCTTTATTAAAAATATTTTGATGATAAGAAGAAATATCTCTTAATTTAAATCCTTCTAAAACTTCATACCTCCTTTCCATTTCCTTAATAGCCCATCTTAAAGCTAAGATTGCTTTTTTAGGATCAACAATCACAGGAGTTAACAAATGTGGGATATTATTATAAAGAGTCATCTCAACTCTTTTTGGATCTATCAATATCATCTTTAAAGAATCCGGACCATGTTTATATAAAAGAGAATTTAAAATTGCATGAATTGTCACTGACTTACCAGCTCCAGTTGCTCCCGCAATTAACATATGAGGAGTTTTTTCTAAACCAATTATTGTAGTTTTTCCACCTATATCTTTTCCAATAGCTAAAGGTAATTCAAAACTAGAATTCCTAAATTCTAATGAATCAAAAAGACTTCTTGCTCCAACTGTAATTTTATTTTTATTTGGTATTTCTATCCCAACTAATGACTCACCTGGAATTGGAGCTTCTACTAAAATAGATTTTGCAGCTAACGCCAAAGCTAAATCATCAGCTAATGCAGATATTCTTGAAACCTTAATACCAGAAGATAAAGATAATGAATATCTTGTAACAGTTGGGCCCACAGAAACATCTTGAATTTCAACCGGTATTCCAAAAGAAGACAATGTATTTTTTATAACATTTGCATTTTTCTTAATATCTCCTGCATCAATCTTTCCTTTATTTTCTGAAAGTAAATTTAATGGAGGCAATATCACTTTACTATTTAATATTTTTTTATTATCTTTATCTTTCAATAAATTTTCAGTCATTAATTCTTCTTCTTTTTGAAAAGTCTTCTTTTCTAAAAAAGACATAGAAAAAACTTTTTTCTTTTTACCATCATCCCTATTTATATTTTCTTTTTCTTCAATTACAGAAGCTGTTTTTTCTATCTTTTTTGTTTCATCGTCCGACAAATCAGCTTCATACTCTTTTTCTTTTGATTCTTTAACCTTTAACCTTATTCTTGGTATTCCATCAAAAATAATAACCATTGAAACAATAAATAAAATAATAGAAAGTATTATAGCCATTTGAAAACCTACAAATTTTTGAGATCCTGATAAAAATTTACCTAAAATTCCCCCTTGATTTGAAACTAAATCTAAAAACCCTAAAGAAGATAATAAAAACAAAACAGAAGCAAATATTTTTACTTTTGAAAAAGTTTTAGATAATGAGTTAAAAAACACTACAGCAAGAACTGTAAATAAAATAGGTAATATATAATAACCCTTTCCAAAAACCATAGAAAATTTATTAAAAATAACTATTCCGACAGGACCAGAATAATTAAAAGATGCCCCTAAAAGAAATATTGCTAAAAAAACAAAAAAGGAAGCAATGACAAAACGAATAACTTCTTCTTTTAAATTTAATTTTTCTGACAATGTCTTCTTACTATCCACTAACTTTAATTTAACCTTATTCTTATTATTTTTAACATTAACCTTCTTTATTGTTTTTTTAACCATATCCCTTAATTATACAAGTAATATCAATAAAAAACAAAAAAACACCTTTCAGTGTTTTTTTTAAAATTTAATATTAAATTAAATAAAATAAGGAGTTCTTTAGAACGACTATATTTTTATGAAAATAACAAATCTTGCATTTGTATATTTCCATTATGCGGAGCTGATTAAAAAAATAGAAAATTTATTTTCATTTTTTTACAGCGATAGTATTATATGCAGAGTTAATTTAAAAAAAGAAGCTTTAGCTTCGTTTTTTAATAACAATTGCTAATCTTTTTTTTCTTCAGTTTCTACAACCGCTTCAGAAACTTCTTCAACTTTTTCAGCTTCTTCAGTTTCTATAACTTCTTCTTTTTCTTCAGGTTGAGATTCAGCTTCAACTTTAACTTTAGCCTCTTCTTTGGCTTTCTTAGCAGCTTCCTCTTTAGCTAATTTTTCTTCTTCAGCTTTTTTTATAGCTTCTTCATCTATTATTGGAGATTTTTTAGATAAAACATTTATTTTTTCACCTTTAATTACACCTTCTTTAACTAAAATATTATGAACAGTTTCTGTTGGCTTAGCACCTTTTGCAATCCATTCTTTTATTTCTTCAACTTCTAAATTAACTGTTTTTCTAATTGTGTCATAATTTCCAACAATCGCAATATGTTTGTTAGATTTTGGGCCAGTTCTTCGGTCTGTTACAACAACCCTATATGAAGGATCGTGTTTTCTACCTACTCTTTGTAACTTAATTTTTAACATGAGCAAGATTTTACCAAAAAAACAAGACAAAGTCAACGATATATCATAGTTTTATTCTTTAAAAAACAACTTATTATCTTTTATTTCAAATGTAATATTACCCATCAAATCAGTTCTTAAAATTTTAATATTCATATCAGATACTCTTTTTAAAATATCATCATTTGGAAGATTATAAGAATTTTCCTTACCCACAGAAATTATAAAATACCCAGGAGATACAGCTTCTAAAAATTCAGAAGAGCTTGATGTTTTAGATCCGTGATGACCTGCCATTAAGACATTAGACTTTAATCTTTTCCCATATTTTTTTACTAAATAATTCTCAAATTTTTTTGGTAAATCACCTGTAATTAAAAAACTTAAATTATTATGATAGATTTTTAAAACAAGAGAAGATTCATTGTTATCCAAAATACCTTTTTCAAAAAAATTATCAGGGAATAAGACTTCTATCGTTGTATTTTCATCTACGATAATTTTATCTCCCGAAGATAAAGAAATAATATTTTTATTTTTCACTTTTAATCTTTTTAAAATTTCATCTCTTATTGAATTATTAAAAGAAGCACTTGAATCAAAAAACTGGCCAGTTTTAAAATTATCTATTAAGAAAGGAAATATTCCTACATGGTCAGCATCATAATGAGTAGCAAAAATTAAATCAAAATCATGATTAAAAAAACCAAGATATTTTGAAATATTACTTAAACCAATCATTTCATTTCCAGAATCAATAATTATTTTCTTTCCCGATTCTGTTTTAATTATTATTGAATTTCCTTGTCCAACATCAATAAAAGATAATTCAAAAAGATCATTATTTTTATCAAAATAAAAAACTACAAAAAATACATTTAAAAAAATTAGAATAAACAAAATAACTAAGTTTATTTTTTTCATTAAATTATATCTTATCATTTTTTATTATTAAAAAATAATTCCTTTTTAAATTTCTTTTTGTATAATATATCTAATGTTAATTTTAATTCACGGAACTAATGCAAAAGAGAAACAAAAGAAAAATCATAATGTTTTAGAAACATTAAAACAACAAAAACCAAATGCTGTTTTTTCTCACCTAGATTTTCTTGATTTAAATAAACAAAAATTCGATGAATTAATATCTACAACTGGAGGGCTTTTTGAAGAAAAAAACATAGTGCTATTTTCAAACATTTTTAGAGACAAAGATTTAAAAAATTATTTTATAAAAAATCTTGAAAAAATTGAAAATTCAGAAAATGCTTTTATTTTAAATGAAGATATTATTTCAAAAGTTGATCTGAAAAAAATAGAAAAACATTGTTTTAAAAAATTCTTTTTTGAAAGCAAAAAAGAATTAGAATTTAATATTTTTTCATTAAGTGATGCCTTACAAGAAAAAAATAAAAAAAATCTTTGGTTAAAGTATCACCAAGCATTAAATTCTGGATTAGCAGAAGAACAAATTTTTTCAAATTTTTTCTTCTCACTAAAGTCATTAATTTTAACTTCAAAATTATCAGAAAAAGAATCTGGTATGAATCCATATCCCTACAAGAAAGCAAAGAATAATCTTTCCAAATGATCAAATGAAGATTTAGAAAATAAAATATTTAATTTAATTTCTTATTATAATTCTTCTAGGTTAAATGGTCTTATTCTAAAAGATGGAATAGAAAAATTTATTTTAGAACTATAACATATACTAAATATATTTATTATAATAATAATTAGATCATGCTAAAAAAAATTAAAAAAGAAGAGTTTGAAAATAACTTTCTAAAATCATTATTAGAAATACCAGATTGCCCTGAAGAACTTTTTTATAAAGGAAATTTACCCTTAAAAGAAAACACAAAATTTATTACTATTGTAGGATCACGCAGACATTCCGTTTATGCTAAAGATGCTTTAGAAAAATTAATTTCAGAATTAGCAGGATATAACATTATTATTATTTCAGGATTAGCATTAGGAGTTGATTCAATAGCTCACTCACAAGCCCTTAAACATCATTTAAAAACCATAACTGTTCCTGGATCAGGATTAGGGGATAATGTTTTATATCCTAGAAGTAATTTTAATTTATCTAAACAAATTTTAGATAACGGTGGTCTTTTACTATCTGAATTTGAAGAAAATTTTAAAGCAACTCCATGGTCATTTCCAAAAAGAAATAGAATTATGGCTGGAATTTCAGATTTAGTTTTAGTTGTTGAAGCAAAAGAAAAATCAGGAACACTTATTACAGCAAGGTTAGCTTTAGATTATAATAAGGATTTAGCTGTAATTCCAAATTCAATTTTTTCTGAATATTCTAAAGGATCTAATTCATTATTAAAACAAGGAGCTCATCCAATATTTTCAGGAGAAGATATTTTAAATCTTTTAGGTTTTGATAAACAAATAACTAAACAAGAAAAACTTAACCTTGATGATTTTTCCGAAATAGAACAAAAAATATTAAATACATTATCAGAACCAAAAACAAAAATAGAAATTCAAAAAGAATTAAATATAGATATAACAAAATTAAATACTGAAATTTCAATATTAGAATTAAAAGGAATCATAAAAGAATCTTTAGGAAAATTTAGAAAGATTTAGAAAGATTTAGAAAGATTTAGAAATTTATATTTAATTAACTAAACTATATTTTATTATATACATAAAAAAAGACGGATTTTCCTGAAAGGAAAATCCGTCTTTTTTAAAAAATTATTTTTTATTAATTCTTTCAATCGCAATTTTAAAAGCTGATTTTCTTAAACTTAATTTTTCACTTTTTGAAACATTTAAAACTTCTTTATAAGCTTTAATTATTTTTTCTTTTAACTTATTATTTACATCTTCCAAACTTCAATGTTCATTTTTTAAATTTTGATCTCATTCAAAATAGGAAACTATAACTCCACCAGAATTTGCAAGTAAATCTGGAATAATTTTTACATTATTTTCCTCCAATATTTTTTCTGCATTAACAGAAATTGGTCCATTTGCTAATTCTAAAATCATTTTAGCTTTTATATTTTTTACATTTTCCATTGTAATAATTCCACCTAAAGCGGCGGGTACCAATGAATCAACATTTAATTCTAGTAATTCAGAATTATTAATTTTAATAGCATTTTCATATTTTATAAGTTTTTGTTTTTTGTCACCACCATAAACATATTTAAAAACATCATCAACATCTAAACCATTCTCATTATAAATAGCAGAAGAAGAATCTGATACCGCCACAACAGAATACCCTGCATCAAAAAGTAATTTAGCCATTACAGAACCTGCATTTCCAAAACCTTGAATAGCAACTTTAATTTCTTTTTTAGAAACAATATTTTTATATTCTTCTTCAAAAATATAAAAACCTCCCATAGCTGTAGATTTATCCCTACCCTCAGAACCTCCATCTTCAATTGTTTTTCCTGTAATAAAAGCTTTTGAATCTTCTCCTGTTATTTTTCCGTATTCATCAGCCATCCACCCCATTATTTCAGGATTAGTATTTACATCCGGAGCAGGTATATCTTCCTTTGGTCCTAAATATTTATAAAATTCCTTTACATAACCTCTTGAAATTTTTTCAATTTCTTCTTTTGAAAAATCTCTAGGGTTAATTCTAACCCCACCTTTTGCTCCACCAAAAGGTAATTCAACAAGAGAAGTTTTTAAAGACATAATAAAAGCAAGCTCTGAAACTTCATCTAAATCAACGGAAGAATGAAATCTTATTCCGCCTTTTCCAGGACCTAAATTATTATTATATAAAACTCTGTAGGCTGTAATTATTTCAACTTTTCCATTATCTTTAGTTATCGGATAATTTGCATATAAAACTCTTCTTGGATGTTTTAAAATTTTTAGTTCTTCCTTACCAACAATACCTTTCAAAAAAACGTCTTCTATTTCTAGCTTACATTTTTTGCAAGCAATAATTTCATCATCTAAATACATACTTTTTTATTATTTTTTAATTTTTTCATTATAACATGGATGTAAAGCAAACTATACTTTTTAAATTTTATAATTTAAATCTTTTTTTCTTATGTTACAATAATTATATGAAAAAAATATTATTAGCTACAGACCATGCAGGTTTTGAAATTAAAGAAAAAACCATAGAAATTTTAAAAAATAATAATCTTGAATTTGAAGATTTTGGAGCCTTTGAATATAATTTGGATGATGATTATCCTGATTTCATTTCTCAAGTTGCTGAAAAAATATCAGGAAATTCCAATGAATATTTAGGAATTATTTTTGGAGGATCAGGACAAGGTGAAGCAATTACAGCAAATCGTTTTAAAAATATTCGAGCAATTGTTTATTATGGTTTTGAAAAAGAAATACTAAAACTTTCTAAAGATCATAATAATGCAAATGTATTATCTATTGGAGCAAGATTTATAAAAGAAGAAGATTTAGAGGATATAATTCTAACATGGATAAATGAAAAATTTTCAAAAAAAGAAAGACATCAAAGAAGGATTGAAAAAATTGAAAAAAATTAATATAAAAAAATCGCTAAGTGATTTTTTTCATTATTTCCCTTTTTATAGATTTTAATTTTTGGCCAAATCTATAAAAAAAATATTTTTTATTATCTAAAACTATATCATAACATCCAGGAAATTCTACAGGTTCACACTTTGGACAAAATCCTAGCTTTGCCCGAGAAAAACCATTCCAACTACCTAGTGCTGGAATATTTTTACCATTTTTATCTTTTATAATTTTAGTACCCCCTAAATCAAATTTTAAAAAACCTTCTTTTTTTATTTCTTTAATTACAAATCAATGTAAGCCACTCATCGCTTTTAAATTTCTTAATTCATTTGAAGATGCACCATATAAATAAATTGCATTATTGCTAAAACTACTAACAAGCATTCCTGCTAAAACTTTTTTATCTAATTTCGCTACATATAATTTAAAAATATCTTGATTAAAAGAATTAAATAAATCATAATAATATTTTCTTGGATAACCAACTATATTATGCCTTTCAGATACATTCTTTAAAAGATCTAGAAACATTTCAATATCATTATCACTTCTAGTTTGAAAAAAATCTACTTCTGTTTTATCACTTAATCTAATATCATAACGTGTACTCTTTTTCATTTTAGAAAAAATTTCATCCTCTGATTCCTTTAAATTAATCATTAGGGTTTGAGCTGGTTGATGATTTTTTGCAGATTTTATAATCTTATTTTTTCCAAGAATTTTTTTAATTTTTTCTAAATCCTCATAAGTTTGAGGTTCAATTCTTATCCAAGAAATATTATTCTTTTTTGCTAATTGAACAATATCATTAATAGACTTTTTAATATCAATATTTAAATTAAAAATAGGACCTCTTGGTATAAAAAAATATTTTAAACCAAAAGAAATTTTATGCTCTAAAATAGAAGCATTAAAATTTTCGTCTCCAACAAAAAAAGTTTTTAAACCTGTTTTTTCTTTAAATTTTCTTCACTGTTCAGATTGTAAAAAACCACCATCAACAGAATAATCTTTTAATAAATTCATTATTGTTATTATAACATTAATAAAAAAAACAGAAATTTTATTTCTATTTTAAAAAATATTTTTTGTGCCCTCGGAAGGATTCGAACCTTCAAAGACGGTTCCGAAGACCGTAATGATATCCATTTCATCACGAGGGCAATATTGAAATAATATCACAGGTGATTTTTTTATCAAAAAAAAATTTTATCTAACAATAAAATATTGATTTAAATTACCCTCCTTACCATCAGCAAAAAAAGATTCCTTTTTTTCAAATTCAGTTTTTTCCAACAATAAATCCACTTCTTTTTCTGAATAATTATGACAATATCTATAAGCCTTTTTTTGTCTTTCTCAAGATAAAATATAATCATCTTTTTTAAAATCATTTTTTTCTAAATTAAATTTATCTAAAAACTTTTCACCCTCTTCTGATTCTAAATTTAATATTTTTTTATTCTGTCTTTCATTATTTAAAAATTGCCAAGTTGTAAAAATAAATTCCCCATCTTCTTTTAATAACTTTTTTATTTTTTTAAATAAATTAATTCTTACATTTGAATCATAAATATGATGCATCACTCCAAATAAAACTATAAAATCAAATTTTTTATTTTCAAAAATTAATTCATCTTCAATAATATTTTTTTTAAAAAATTCAAATTTAAAATTATTATTTTCAATTTTCTCTAAATGTTTTTTTCCTAAATTCATTAATTCCTCTGAAGAATCAATTCCTATATAATTTATTTTTATATCCTTATCTAAATTATCATTTAAAAATTCAGCAAATCTACCATTACCACAACCAAGATCCAAAACATTAATTTCTTTTTTTATTTTTTTATTTTTAAAAATAATATTCCATGCATCTCAAAAACTTCTACGAGTCTCGTCAAAAGATTCAAAAATAATTTTATAAAAATCTTCATTCACTTTATTTATTCTTTCTTTTATATCTTCAGACATGTTAAAATACATTTTAGCATGACAAACCAAAAGAAAGAAAATAAAATAAACAAAATTTACGATTTTGATTATACTCCATATAAAAAAGAAATTTCAGAAATTTTAAATAACCTTAACTCAGAAGAGGACTTAACTCCTTCCAAGTTCGACAGAATTGTTTCTCAAAAAATAAAAGGTTTTGCAGGTGTTTTTTCTAAACAACAATTATTAAAAGCCTACAGGGGATTAAAAGAAGAAAATTTTCCAGAATTAAAAGCTGAAGATTCTGTTTTAGAAAAACTTAAAATGAAACCAACTCGTACTCAATCAGGAATTACTCCGGTTACAATTTTAACCAAACCCTTTCCTTGTCCCGGCCAGTGTATATTTTGTCCGAATGATACAAAGATGCCAAAAAGTTATTTAGCTAGCGAACCAGGAGCTCAAAGAGCTTTCAGAAATGAATTCGATCCCTATTTACAAACATATGATAGATTAAGAGCTTTTCATAACATCGGCCATAATACAGAAAAAATAGAAATAATTATTCTAGGAGGAACTTGGTCATTCTATCCAGAAAACTATCAGGTTTGGTTTATAAAAAGATGTTTTGAAGCAATGAATGACTTTGGAAACAATATAAATAATACTGATAAAATCCAATATAAAGGTTTAGATAAAAAAGAAGAAGAAGCATTTCATCAAACTGGAAAAATAGTAACAGATAATCAAGGAAAAATTCCGTATAATCAATTAATAACAAAAATTAATAAAGAAATTTCTGAAGATCAAAAAATTGCTGAACAAAGCTCTTGAGAAGAACTTTTTAAACAACACAAACTAAATGTTAATTCTGAAACTAAATGCATTGGCTTAGTTGTAGAAACTAGGCCTGATCATATAACTCAAACTGAGGTTTTAAGAATTAGAAGATTAGGTGCAACAAAAATTCAACTTGGATGGCAATCTTTAGATGATGAAGTTTTAGAAAAAAACAAAAGAGGTCATAATGTTGATTCTATCAAAAAAGCAGTTTCCCTAATCAGATCTGCGGGGTTTAAAATTCATGCCCATTGAATGCCTAATTTATACGGATCAAGTCCAGAAAAAGATATTAAAGATTACAAAAAAGTATTTGAAAATATAAATTTCAAACCTGATGAATTAAAAATTTATCCATGTTCACTTTTAGACTCAACAGAACTTTTTACTTATTTCAAAAAAGGACTTTGAAAACCCTATTCCGTTGAAGAATTAAAAAAAGTTTTATTATTTGTAATTAGTAATACACCTCAATATTGTAGATTAACTAGAATTATAAGAGATATACCATCCGATGAAATTTTTTCAGGAAATAAAACAACAAATTTAAGAGAAATGGTTGAAAAAGAAGCAGATGAATTAAAATTAGTAAAAAATGATATTCGATCAAGAGAAATAAAACAAACTAAAGTTGATAGAGATGATTTATTATTAGATATAATAGATTACGAAACTTCAAATACCAATGAAAAATTTTTACAATATGTAACAGAGGAAAATAAAATAGCTGGATTTTTAAGATTAAGTTTCCCTAAAAATAAAAAACATGATTTTATTCCTGAACTAGATAATTGTGCGATGATTCGAGAAATCCATGTTTATGGTGTAACTGTAAATATAGGAAAAACAAAAGAAGGCAGGGCTCAACATTCAGGATTAGGAAAAAAATTAATTGAAAAAGCAGAAGAAATTTCAAAAGAAAACGGTTGAGAAAAATTATCTGTTATTTCAGCAATAGGAACTCGTGGTTATTACGATAAGAGAGGATTTGAACTAAAAGATTTATATCAAACTAAAGATTTATAAAAATAAAAAAACTATATTTAAAATATAGTTTTTTTATAATTTATTATCTATTTTAATAATTTGCATTGGACATACTTTAGCAGCTTCTTTATTTTCTTCTAACTCATCAATATCGACTTCTGCTACAACCACATTTCCTTTCATTTTTCCATCAACTAAATCAGCAAGACCATCTTCCTTATTCATTTCTCAACGATTTTTCGCATACATTGCACAAGAACCACATCCTATACAATCATCTCTTTTATGTACAATTTTAAATTTTTTGGTTCCCATATAATTTTATTATATCATTTCTTTTAAAAAAAATTAAAACTGATAAACTACTTGGGTATGAAAAATATACTTAAACACATCACCGATGTAGGATCAGCCTTTGGAGCTGGTATTGATTCAAATATAAGAATCGAAAAGCAATATGAAAAACTAGGAATCGTTCCAAAAGTTATTCCTGCAGGTCACTCTCCATTACATGTAGCCTTTGCTGCCTGTACTGAATTATCCAAAAAAGCAGAAAATAATGTTCAAAAAATATTAAAAGATTTAAATATAATAATAGAAGAAAAATCACCAATCGCTTTAAACTCTGCACCAAGAAATAGTGCAAAATCTCAAGATGATGGACAAGAAGATCATATTTATAAAATATCTTTTTCAAATAAAGAAGTATTTTTAATTTATGGATTTGAAGTTTTAAGATGAGTTTTAGAATTTTACAATGATGAAAATACTAAAATAGAAAGAATTATTTCAATAAAAGATGTTATCCCAGACACATCAAAAGGTTCTCAATTCAGATCTGCTGAACATTTACCCATTGTTCATTTTCTAGAATTCAAAAAAGAATTAAATAATTATGGTGAAATAGAAACCATCCAAAAAGAATCTATTCAAAAAAATTTTGAAAATAAAGAAACTGAAATAATTATAGCTCCACCAGATGAATACGGAAATGGTAGATTAATTGTAGATAAAATATTATTAGAAAAAATATTAAATAAAAAATCTATTAAAATCCCAACAATAACCAGTAAGGAATTACCTGTAAAAGAATCTCTTACTGAAATCACTCCTGGAGAATTGTCTATATGGATAAGTTCAAATCATTTTCCAAATAAAAATTTAAAAGTTTTAAACATTGGAACAAGATGAAAAGAAAAAACAACAAAAACAACGAGTACAGATACCATAGAATTAGTAAAAAGATTATCTTCAAAAATTGGAGAAAGTCACAAAATAATTTTATAATTTCAAAACAAAAAAAACAACGTGATCCGATCCCGTTGTTTTTTTTATTCTTATTTTTTCAAATCACTCTTAACTATCGTGTAGAATTTATCATTCAATCTAACTTTTTCAGAAACTTTTATAGAAATAATTTCTTTCTTTTCTGCTTTTTCAATATCTTTTTCATCTAATTTAATCCCTTTAACTTTTCCAAAAACAACACCTGTTTTATTTCCAGTAATTGAATAATTTTCTCCAACTTTCAAATCACCAGCTTCAAGAGTTATTTCTGCTACCATAATTTTTGGATAAAAATGAGTTATTTTACCTTTAAATATTTTTTCTTCTGTTGCCTTAGAACCATAAACATCAGAATATTCTCCAACCTCTTTTCCTAAAAAGAAATTTCCATGTGATAATTTTCTATTAAAAACTTTTTCTAAATCCTTAAAATATTCATCTATTTTTTCTTTTGTGTAATTTCCATTTTCAACATCTTCCAAAGCTTTTTTATATGTTTTTACTATAGTATAAACATATTCTGGGGAACGCCCCCTACCTTCAATTTTTAAAACTGAAATTCCAGCATCAATAAATTTATCCAGAAAATCGATTGTGCAAATATCGGCAGCTGACATTATATATTGATTATCAATTATAAGTTCCTTCCCATTTTCTTGATCGATTACTTTATATGCATGCCTACAATCCTGTAAGCAAGCTCCTCTATTAGCGGAAGAATTTTGAGAATAAAGACTCATTCAACATCTTCCTGATTGAGCAACACACAAAGCTCCATGACCAAAAACTTCGATCTCCATTAATCGACCTTCATTTCCATATAAATTTTCTTCAATAATTTTTTTATAAATAGCATTAATTTGATCTAAAGTTAATTCTCTGGCTAAAACAATTCTATTTGTCATTTTTGCAAAAAATTTAACAGCGTCATAATTAGAAACAGAAAATTGAATTGAAGCATGAACAGGAATTCCTATTTCATTACAATAATTTAAAACAGCAAAATCAAAAGCAATAATCGCATCAACTTTATTTTCTTTTGCAGCATCAACCAATTTTTTTGCAATATTAATATCGTGATCGTAAAGCAGAGTATTCACAACAAGATAAGTTAAAACATTAGATTCTTTAGAAATTTTTACAATTTCCTTCATATCAGAAATTGAAAAATTAGCAGAAGCCCTTGCTCTCATATTTAATTGAGTTACTCCAAAATATACAGAATCAGCCCCTGCTTTTATTGCAGCCTGTAAAGATTCAAAACTTCCAGCTGGAGCCATTATTTCCAATTTCCTATTTTTCATATTTTACAATAATAACAAATAAAATAAAAATAACATTATAGACATGTTTTAAATAAACATTTCATGTTCATCATTTTTTATCAACAAAACAAAAACCACATAATTTATATAATCTTTAATATTTTTTATAGTAATATTTTTTGAATAGATTCCATTATTTTTAATAAAAAAAATCTTAACTGATTTGGAAAAAAAGAAATGAAAGAAAAAAATATTATGATTGGAGTTAAAGATATTCATAGTTTAATTAAAAAATGGGGGGAGGGGAGAAAAAAAGGATAAAAACGCAAAGGCAAAATTTGTTTTTAGTGGCTCGCCGAGCTTACGAAGAGAGAGTGGTTGAAATTACCTCGCGCTCTCGCCGTGAGGAGTATCCAGCTTTTTTAATCACAATCGCTTCACAATTACTGTTTGAAAAAGGTTCGCACAAAGATTACAATCTCACCGCAAAAATAAAAAAACCTCAAAAGAGGTTTTTATTTTTTTGCGGAGAAGAGAGGATTCGAACCTCCGGTAGAGATTAATCTACGACAGTTTTCAAGACTGTTCCATTCAACCACTCTGGCACTTCTCCAATATTCACTATATTTAGTGAGTTTGTATTATAAAACAAAATCATTATTTTTTCAAGAAAATTTAATTATTTAATATTATAAAAAAAGACAAAATCTGTTATAATTCTTTAATATGGTTTTAATCAAGTGAAAAGCAAGGGAATTTAAATATACAGAAAAAAGCATAAATTGGTATTGAGTTTTTTCAAGTATTATATTATTAATTTCTTTTTCAACTTTTTATTTTTTTAATGATTTAATTTTTGCTATTTTAATAATTATATTAGGTTTTTTACTTTTATTATTAGCAAGCAAAAATCCAAAAATTAAAAAATATGAGATTGATGATAAAAATTTTTATATTGAAGATGAAGCAATAATTATTCCTTTAAAAAATATTGAATCCTATAATATTGATAATGAAAATTTAAAAATTCTTCTAAATACTAAAAATAAATTTGAACCTCTTATTTCCGTTCCTTTTGAAAAAAATCAAAATATTAAAAAAATTGAAAACTTCTTATCAGGAAAAATAACAAAAAACGAGAAATTAAAAATTTCAATCCCAGAACTTATTTTAAATAAAATTGTAGGATTTTAATACATAAAAACCTTTCATAGTTTAATGGATAAAACATAGCTTTGCGGAAGCTGAAATGTAGGTTCGATTCCTACTGAGAGGACAATAAATTTTAAACTACACTTTAGTGTAGTTTTTTAAATTTAAGATCTCTCAGAGTAAAGCAAATTTATTTGCTTTACGTTAGGAATCGAAAAAAGTGAATATATGTTTTTCGAACTTGTGAGAAAAATATATGAACGGTGAGCCTATGTGTTGAGATGAATAACGAATGAAATGAGGAAATGAATCCAACTTAGGTAAATGATTCCTATTCCAAAACCAGTTCCGTCATTGCGAGGTACGAAGCAATCCAGTTTTTTTATTTGAAATTTATACATCAAACTCTCGCAGAACTCTCAACGAAGTCTCAACGAACTTTTAAATAAAAAAAATATTTTTAATAATTTTTATTTTTACAATTTTATTATTATTCATAATGATAAATAATATAATATTACCCCATGACAACTCCACTCCATTAAGTTATAATACCTAAACATGAGACACCTTCCAAAAAAATTAACTAACTCAAGTTTATACAAAAAAATTGAAAAAACTTTTAATGATGAAGTTACCACTGAAGATTATATTCTCCATACTTTTTTATTATGATCTAATATTTTCTTATCAATTTTAGCTATTTTAGAAATATTTTTTATTCATTCTGAAAAATTCTTTCACTACGCACATGTAATCGAAATCACTTTCGGAATATTATTTTTATTCGAATTTGTTTTAAGATTCATATTTTCATATTTTAAAAATTCAGTATATTTTAAATGATCTTTATTATTACAACTAGTAATTATAATTTCATTAATAGCTCCTCATTTGTTTGGAAATTTAGCAATTTTAAGACTTATTAGATCTTTAAAAATAATAAAAATTTTTATATTAAGACAAGAACAATTAGAATTATCTGGAGAAAAAGTAGATCATCATTATTTTATAAATTTTATACACAAAATAAACCACAAAACACTAAGACGTAAAAAAACAACAAAATAAACATTGTTGTTTTTTTAAATAAAATAAATTAAATTATTTTTTATCTTCTTCTTTTGCATCTTCCTTTTCTTCATCTACAACTTCTGCTTCCTGAGTTTTATTTTCTTCACCGTCTTCTTTTTTCTCAGCTTCAGCATTTTGTTGTAACTCTTGCATTATTTTTTGAACTTCTAAATTAAGTTTATCCGATGCAACTTTTATAGCTTCGACGTCATCACCTTCATTAGCTTTTTTAAGTTCAGAAACATTTTCTTCAATACCTTTTTTTAATTCGTCTGAAATTTTATCTTCATTATCTTTAACAGATTTTTCAGCCATATTAATTACAGATTCGGCTTGATTTTTTACATCAACAATTTCTTTTTTCTTTTTATCTTCATCAGCATTTGCTTCAGCATCTGCTTTCATTTTATCAACTTCTTCATCTGAAAGACCAGAAGAACCTTCAATTCTAATTGAATTTTCTTTACCTGAAGTTTTATCTTTCGCAGATACTTTAAGAACTCCATTAGCATCAATATCAAAAGTTACTTCAACTTGAGGAACTCCTCTAGGTGCTGGTGGTATTCCATCTAAAATAAATCTACCTAAAGATTTATTATCAGTAGCCATAGGTCTTTCTCCTTGAATAACATGAATATCTGTTGATGTTTGATTATCAGCAGCTGTTGAAAACACTTGTGATTTCGACGCTGGAATTGTTGTATTTTTATCAATCAAATGAGTCGCAACCCCTCCAAGAGTTTCGATTCCTAAAGAAAGTGGTGTTACATCTAATAATAAAACATCTTTAACATCTCCTTGTAAAATCCCAGCTTGAATCGCAGCTCCCATCGCCACAACCTCATCAGGATTAATAGATTGATTTACCTTCTTACCATCAAAAAGTTTTTCAACATCTTCGATAATCTTAGGCATTCTTGTTTGTCCACCAACCATAATAATTTCATCAATTTCTGAAAGTTTAAATTTAGAATCTTTAATTACATCTGCTGTAATTTTTACAGCTCTTTCTATATATTCAGAAGCTAATTCTTCTAATTTTGCTCTAGTTAATTTTAAACTTAAATTTTTAGGGCCAGCCTCAGTTACTGTAATAAAAGGAATACTAATTTCAACTTCTTTTGAAGTAGATAATTCTTTTTTCACTTTTTCAGCTTCATCATCTAATCTTTGTAAAGCAGTAACATCTGATTTTAAATCAATACCTTCGATTTTTTTAAATTCTTCAGCCATTCAATCAATAAGTTTATAATCAATATCACGACCTCCCATAGAATGATCTCCACCTGTTGCTTTTACCTCAACAACCTTATCTCCAACTTCAAGAACTGATACATCAAAAGTACCACCACCAAAATCAAACACAACTATTTGTTGATCTTTTTGTTTATCAAAACCATAAGCTAACGCCGCAGCTGTTGGTTCATTAATTATTCTTTTTACATCTAAACCAGCAATCTTACCAGCATCAATTGTTGCCTTTCTTTGATCATCATTAAAATAAGCTGGAACTGTAATAACAGCTTCAGTTACTTTACTTCCAATCTTAGCCTCAGCATCTGCTTTTAATTTTTGCAAAATCATTGCAGAAATTTCTTCTGGTCTTTTTTTATCTCCACCAAAAAGAATTTCAACTCCACCCTTAGCAGATTTTTCAATCTTAAAAGGAACAGATTTCATAGTTTTTTGAACATCTTTTTCTTCAAATTTATGCCCAATTAATCTTTTAACTCCCGCTATTGTATTTTCTGGATTAGTTACAGCTTGTCTTTGAGCAAGTACTCCAACTAAAACATCTCCTTTTTTTGATTTAGCAACAACAGAAGGAGTTGTTCTATTTCCTTCCGCATTTTCTAAAACTTTTGGTTCTCCTCCCTCCATTACAGAAACAGCAGAATTAGTAGTACCTAAATCAATACCAATTATTTTTGTCATTTTTATTTTTAATTAATAATTTTGTTAATTTAACAAAATTTTGATTAGTAACCATCGTTATTAAAAAAGTAAAATAAATTTTCTATTTTTTAAAACAACTTCGAGTAAGAAAAATATAGTCGCGAACTTCGTTCACTCTTTATTTTTCTATTTTCTTTTTTTTGAATAAATATTTTTTTCAAAATATTTAATTTAATTTTTATTTGAAGCCCTATTTGGACTAATACAATTATAACATACTCGTCAAGAGCAAAAAACAACGATTTAATTCGTTGTTCTAAAATTTATTTTTTAAGATTTTCTTTTCTTTTTAATTCTTTTAATTTTCTTTTAGAAAGTTTTTCAACTTCTGGTTTCATAATTGGAAAAAAAATAGTATCTCTTAGATTTCCCTGTTCTGTAAAAATTCCAACCAATCTATCTATTCCAATTCCTGTTCCTGTCATTGGAGGCATTCCATGTTCCATAGCTAAAATAAATTCATTATTCATATCCATAGCTTCAGCATCTCCATCTTTTTTAGCTTTAACTTGTTTTTCTAAAAGTTCTCTTTGTTTAATAGGATCAACTAATTCTGCATAATGATTAGAAAGTTCAAATCCAGCAACTACAGGTTGTGCTGCTTCAGATGTTCCATCTTCATTTTGAATAGCTAAAGGTTTTAAACTTCCTGGATAATGAATAACTCAAGTTGGTTGAATTATTTTTCTTCTAGCTGATTTTTTTCAAATAGAATCTAAAACATTTCCTATAGACATTTTTTTAATATTTTCCTTATTTTCTCCAAGACTCACAGCTTTCTCTTCAAGTTCATTTCTAGTTGCTGTTTCTGGGTCTATATTAGCATATTCCTTAATCAAATCATTAAATTCCAACCTTTCCCATGCTTTTCCAAAATCAACCTTCACAAGATCTCCTGAGGCCGATTCCATTTCAAACTCAGTTTTTCCAACAACTTTTTCTGCAATATTTTTTAACATTTTTTCAGTTAAATTCATATTATAATCTAGGCCTTCATAAGCTTTATATCATTCAATCATTGTAAATTCTTGCATATGTGTTGAATCGGAACCTTCATTTCTAAAATTCTTTCCTATTTCATAAACTGCAGGATAACCTCCAGCCATTATCATTTTATGTTCAGCTTCAAGTGAAATTCTTAAAACCATATCGATAGAATAATCATTATGATGAGTATTAAAAGTTTCTGCCATAGCTCCCGAAGCTTGGTTTTGTAAAACTGGAGTTTCAACTTCCAAAAAACCTTCTCCATCCAAAATATTTCTAATTTCAGAAATAATTCTTGCTCTCATTTTAAATCTATTAAAAGTTTTTTTATCAGATAAAATATCTAAATATCTTTTTCTGTATTTTTCTTCAACATTTTGTAAACCATGTCATTTTTCTGGTAAGGGTAAAAGTGTTTTTCCTGCCATTTGAAAATCAGTTACTTTTAAAGATTTTTCACCTTTTTGTGTAACAAAAATATTTCCTGAAAAATTAGCAAAATCACCAATATCAAATAATTTATTAAAAATTTTCATTTTCTCATCACCTAAAATATCAGATTGTAAAACAACTTGAAATTCATCAGTTCCATCTGTAATTTTTACAAAAGAAATCTTTCCAGCACCTCTTTTTATTAAAATTCTACCAACAATTTTATGTTCATCAGATTCAGAAAAAGAATCAAAATTTTTATTAAGTTCTTCTAATGTTATAGATGGTTTAGTTAAAGATGGATCAGGATATGGATTCATTCCAACATCTTTCAATCTTTGAATCTTTTCTATTCTTAAATTTCTTATCTCTGTTTCTCTTGAATTTTCTTTTAACATATTTGTTTTTTTATAATGTATATATTAACATAATATATATGACTTTAGAAATTACATCAACTCTAAGAAAGAAATATTCTTTTTTACCATCACAAAAAAAACTTCAAGAAATAAAAGAAAAAGTTTTGGGGAAAAAATATGAATTATCATTAGTTTATATTGGAAATACTTTATCAAAAAAACTAAATAAAAATCACAGACAAAAAGATTATGGAGCAAATATTTTATCTTTCCCTTTGGATGATTTTTCAGGAGAAATTTTTATCAATATTCCAAATTCAGAAAAAGAATCAAAAAAATGAGAAAGAAATAATAAAAATTTCATAGAATTTTTATTCATTCATGGACTAGCTCACCTAAAAGGTTATGATCATGTTATAAACGAAAAAGATGCTGAAGAAATGGAAAAATTTGAAATCAAAATCAGAAAAAAATTTAATATTTAATATTTATTTTAATATATATTAAATATTAAACAAAAAACCAGAATTATTCTGGTTTTTTGTTTTGGCTGGCGTTAAGGAACGATCCTAATATTTCTAAATTCAAACTTCGTCTTTCAGACTTGTTTTTATTAAGAATATTTTATTTATTTTTATTTATTATAAAACTCAACTAACCTCTCTAAAAATCATACTCATTTCATTCGTTGATTTTTTAGAGCCTTAGCCATTTCGCTCGTGGTTTTATTCACTTCGTTCATAAAACATACTTCGCTTACTTCGAGTCCCTTAACACCTCACAAAATAATAAAAAACCAAAGTTTTCACTTTGGTTTTTTTATTTTGGTGGGCGTTAAGGGACTCGAACCCCTGGCCTCCTCAGTGTAAATGAGATGCTCTAGCCAACTGAGCTAAACGCCCGATTTCTATAACTTTAATATCTTAAAGTTTTTATATATTAACATTTTTTTAAAATAAATCAATAAAAAACAACCATTTCTAGTTGTTTTTTTATTAAAATAGTATTTATTATTTTTGAGTAAGAATCATTTTTTCAGAATCTATATCAAATACTTTAATTTTAAAGTTATAAATTTCTCCTAATTTAAATTTATCTTTTACATCTTCTAAATCATTGAATTCTGAAATATGAACTAATCCATAAATCCCTTCTTCAACTGAAACTAAAACTCCATGTTCTGAAACTTTAATTGCTACTGCTTTTACATCATCTCCTTCTTTATATTTTCCTTTTACTCCTTCTCAAGGATTTTGAGTTAAAGCTTTAATTGATAAAGATATTTTTTCTTTATTAATTTCAATAATTTTTATTGTAACTTTATCTCCAACTGAGTATAGTTTTTTAGGATCAGCAATTAAAGATCATGAAATTTCTGAAATGTGAACTAAACCTTCATCTCCTGATGGAAGTTTACAAAATACTCCAAAATCAACAACTCCAATAACTTCTGCATCAAAAATATCACCAATTGAATATTTCTCCATCATATTCACATCTTTGTTCTTATTATTTCTTTTAGAAACAGCTTTTCCTCCTTTATTTAAATGTTTTTCAGAGAAAATAATTTTATTTTCTGCAGGATCAACATTTATAATAGTTAATTCTAATCTTTCATTAATTAACTTAGTTAATTCAGCTAGAATTCTATTTTTATCTCCACCAGCAACCTTAGGATAATGTTCTTCTGATAATTGACTAACTGGTACAAAACCAACTAAACCTTGCCAATTTACTATCAAACCTCCCTTATTAGCTTCTTTAATAAATAAAGAAAGAACTGATTTATCTGCCATTTTTTTAGCAGCTTCTTGTCATACTTCAGCAGATTTAGCTTCTTTAAGAGATAATTCAACATATCCATTTTCTCCTTCAAGACTTAAAATCTTACTAGTAATTTTAATACCTGGTTGAATATTTTTTATTAAATCTTTAATAATTAAATATTCTCTACCAAAAATAACCCCAGTTCCTAATAAACCAAGATCAATATAAAGAGAATTTTTCTCATTTGCTATAACAACACCTTCAACATTGTCATCAACTTTTGGTAATTCTTGAATATCATTATTCAAGATTTTTGTTTCTTCTATTTTTATTTCACTCATTTTTTTCTTTTTTTTGAATTTAGTACTACTTTCAGAGAAACTTTCATTGAAACTATATAATCGATAAAGCAGTGTTAGCTAAAAACAAATTTACTTAATAATAAAAATGTAAGCGTTATTATACTATAATTTCATTTTTTTCATAGTATTTTAAGGAAAAATAATATATAATATTTTTAACATGTTTAATATATTTAATTTTTTTAATAAGAAAGAAAATACTTTTTGTGGTTTAAATTTCGAAGATGATTTTAAATTTCAATTAATAGAATTAAATAAAAAAAATAACTCTTATTACCCAATTTTTTTTAAAAATACATATTTTAATAATACTTTCAAAGAAAATA
>Ga0208647_1000100_pt1 | contig 37977 bp, 29 predicted proteins | sample AntAceMetag02UKA_FD_184765 | JGI IMG/M metagenome (GOLD analysis project Ga0208647, IMG submission 184765) | Saline lake microbial communities from Ace Lake, Antarctica - Antarctic Ace Lake Metagenome 02UKA (SPAdes) (version 2) | ecosystem: Environmental > Aquatic > Non-marine Saline and... | reverse complement strand
CTCCTCAAGAAGAAACAAAAGAACAATTAAGAAACGTTCAAAGAGAAGCCTTAAGAAGTTTAATAAAAATGTTACTTGAAAGATTGAATCAAATGATAGAAGATATCCTTAAAGGACAACAATAATTTAAAGAAACCGGCGAGAGTCGGTTTTTTGTTGAAGCATTATAGATAGCAAACCTTGCAATTTAAGTGTTTTTCTGGTAAAATTTTGCCACTTATTTTAAAAAATAACTTATTTAGATATGAAAAAAAATATAATAAACACACCAGTAAAAGACTTTTCTTCTGTTAATACACAATCAAGAATAGATTTAAATATTAAAGCTGGAGATACTGTAAAAGTATCAGTAAAAATAAAAGAAAAAAATGCAAAGGGTAAAGAAAAAGTTAGAATCCAGATTTTTGAAGGATTAGTTTTATCTAGAAAACATGGAAGTGAACCGGGAGCTACAATAACTGTTAGAAAACAATCTAAGGGTGTTGGAGTTGAAAGAATTTTTCCAATTTTTTCTCCAATTATTGATAAAATTGAAATTGTTAAGAAAGGTAATGTTAGAAGATCTAAATTATATTATATTAGAGAAAAAGTAAACAGAGAAATAAGAAGACAAATGAGAAAAGCTAAACTTGTTTTTATGTCATCATTATCTGATACGGAAGAACAATTAAAGAAAGAAAATGAAGCTAAGAAATTAGAAGAAGAACAACTAAAGAAAGCTGAAGAAGATGCTAAAGATGCTGAAAAAGTTGAAGCTGAAGAGGTAAAAGAAGAAGAAGTCGCAGAAACTGAAGAAAAAAAAGATTAATTTTTAGAAATTAAATAAAAAACAAGAATATATTTCTTGTTTTTTTTGTTTTTAATTATTATATTAATTTAAAAATAGAGAGCCCTATAGAGGGCTCTATTTATAGAATATACATTTGCTTCTTGTTTTTAGTATTCTGGATTGCTTCGCTATCGCTCGCAAAGACGGGATTGAAGTTTTTTGTAAATTTGGAAAAACAAAATACTTCGTAATTTGTTATGTCCAGTTTTTAGGGTACAGATCATTGTTGTTCACGATGACGGATATGGATAGTATTTTATGTTCTGAATTATTCTAGTGAAATAAGTTTTTATTTTTTAAACTTACTTCATTCATTCATTCATTTATTTATCATGATGCTCATTTGTTTATGTTATATAAGAGTATATAACACTGCACTCACTCTGTTAGTCTTAAATCTTCACTTTATTACGATTTAGACCAACTTTCGTTCGCTTGTGTTATAATATTTTAATATGATTTTTGATTTAAATATAATAAAAGTTTTAGTTCCATGGTTAGTGTCATTTTTATTTGGTCTTTTTATTACCCCAGTAGTTTTGTCTTATTTGTATAAGTATAAAATGTGACCAAAGGATAAAAATATTAGAGAAAGATTAACTATCCCTGATGAAGATGGTAATTTAACATCGGGTAAGATAATGGATGTTATAAATAAAGATAGTGCTATTCATACACCAAGAATGGGAGGGATTGTGATAGTTTTTTCTGTTTTATTAACAACTGTTCTTTTTTGAGCTGTGTCTTTCGGTATTTTTGGAAATCCATCCGGTAAACTAGATTTTCTTTCTAGGAGTCAAACTTGGATCATTCTATTATCATTTTTAGTTGGAGCTATTATTGGATTTGTTGATGATATAGTTACAACTAAAAATCTTAAAATAATTGGTAATCATCAGGGATTTCCTTGGCAGTTAAGAATTATTTTAGTTTCTCTATTTTCTTTCTTTGTTGCATGGTGATTTTATGCAAAATTAGGATATTCTCAAATAATGATTCCTTTTTATGGTTATTATGAATTGGGGTGATTATTTATTCCATTTTTTGTGTTAGTTTTTTTATCATCTTTTGCAACTTCTGTAGTAGATGGATTAGACGGTCTTGCTGGAGGTATTATGGTAATTGTTTTTACTACTATGGGATTTATATCTTTTTACCAAAGCTTGTTTAATGTTTCTGCATTTTGCTTTGTTATTGTTGGAGGTATATTATCATTTTTATGATTTAATATTTCACCAGCTCGTTTTTATATGGGGGAAATAGGATATTCTTCATTGGCTTTTGTTTTACCGATTATTGCTTTTATGACAGATACTGTTTTATTATTACCAATTATTGCTTTTATGTTATTGATAAGTTTGACTTCATCTGTAACACAAATGCTTTCAGTGAAAATCTTTAAAAGAAGAATATTTAAAGCAGCACCTCTGCATCATCATTTTGAACTTCTTGGTTGATCTCAAAGTCAGATAGTTTTACGTTATTGAATTGTTTCAATTGTTATGGCTATTTTAGGATTCGCATTAGTTGTTGTTTCAATCTAAAAAGAAAAATATGAATGATTTATATATAGTTGCTAATTTTGGAGAAATTTTTTTAAAAGGAAAAAATATTTCTTTTTTTGAGAAAAGACTTTTAAAAAATTTAAAAGAAAATCTTGGTGATTTTTTAAAAAATGTTATTTTTGAAAAAGTAGCTGGTGGTTCTTTTTATATTAAATTAAATAATAATTTAAAAGAAAAAGATATTTTAGATATTGAAAATATTGTTAAAAATACACCGGGTTTCATTTCTTTTTTTAGGGCTTATTTTGTGGAATCTGATTTAGAGAAGATAAAAGAAAAAGCTGCGGAGCTTACTGAAAAAGAAATAGAAAATAATAATAATATTAGAACCTTTGCTGTATCTTCAGAACGATCAGAAAAGGAAGCTTCTTTAGGGTCAAAAGAATCTAATATAAAAGTTGGTTCTGCTATTTGAGAAACTTTTGAAAAGAATGGGGTTGATATTTCTGTAAATTTGGATAATCCTGATTTAAAATTTTATATAAAAATAAAAAAAGACTTGGCTTTTATATATACAAAAAAAGAAAGAGCTGTTGGTGGTTTACCTGTAGGTTCAACCGGTAAAGCAATAGTGTTCTTTTCAGGCGGAATAGATTCCCCTGTGGCTTGTTTTTTGGCCCAAAAGAGAGGTTTAGAGGTTGTTGCTGTACATTTCCATTCATTTCCACAAACAACTAAAAAATCAATAGAAAAAGTAAAAAATTTAGTTAAGACTTTAACTAAATTTCAAGCTAATATTAAATTATATTTAATTCCAATTATTCCTGTTCAAAAAAATATAGTAGAATCTGCAAAAAGAAGTTTATCTATCGTTTTACAAAGAAGGGCTTTTATGAAGATTGGGCAAATAGTTGCGGATAAAGAAAAAATTACGGCATTTATAACAGGTGATTCTTTAGGGCAAGTTGCATCTCAAACTTTAGAAAATCTTATAACTGTTTCAGAAGCTTCAGAAAATATAATATTAAGACCTTTAATTGGTTTAGATAAAACTGAAATAATAGAAATTGCTGAAAGAATAGGAACTTTAAAAATATCACAACTTCCACATGAAGATGCTTGTTCTTTGTTTACCCCTAAAAAACCAGAAACAAGATCTAAATTAATTTTCACAAAAGAAGAAGAAGAAAAATTAAATAAAAGTTTATTAAAGGAAGCTTTTCAGGAGGGTGAAATTATAAATATTAAAAATGATAATTAACAAGATAGATGATTTAGAAAAAATTGTTAATGTTTTAATTAAAAAAATTAATAATACTGATTTTGATGGAGCTGTTGTTGTGAGTCTTAATGGTGATTTGGGAACAGGTAAAACAACCTTTACAAAAAAGTTTGCTGCTTTTTTAGGAATTAAAGAAGAAGTAGTATCTCCTACTTTTGTTATTTCAAAAGAATATAATATTCCAAAAAATAAATATTTAGAATATTCTAAATTTATACATATTGATTCTTATAGATTAAAAGATGAAAAAGATTTAGAATTTATTGGTTTTAATAAAAGTGTAAAAAATAAAAAAAATATTATTTTTATTGAATGAGCTGACATTATAAAAAAAGGATTGTCAAAAAATATTATAGAAATGAATTTCAAATATTTGGATAAGAATTCTAGAAAAATTGATTTTTAAAGGCTTGGGGGAAACTTGCTTTTGACTATTGCATATTATTTATGTTTTTATATAATGAATATAAGGATTTGATAAAAATTCTTTAACGGTTTTTTAATTATTTAGATTTCTGATTTAAATAATTAATTTTAAAAAAAGTATAGGTGTGCATACCTCATTATTTTCTTAGATCTTTTATTTAAAAGAAATAAGAAAATATCAAAAGCCTTTTGGCTTTTATTATTATCATTTAATTAAAAAAATTCATATGAATAAATCACAATTAGTAGATTACATTGCTGACCAAGTAGGATGTACAAAAGTAGATGCAGAAAAAATGGTTGAAGCTTTCATGCAAGCTGTAACTGAAACTTTAAAGAAAGAAGATTCAGTAGCGCTAACAGGTTTTGGAGCATTTTCAGTAACTCATAGAAAAGCTAGAGTTGCAAGAAATCCTAAAACAGGAGCCGCTGTTCAAGTACCTGCAAGAAAAACACCTAAGTTTAAAGCTGGTAAAAAACTTAAAGAGGCAGTTAGATAATTTAAGTTTTAATTTTAGATAGTTTAATGTATTTAAAAAACAGCATGTAGCTGTTTTTTAAATGTAGTTAGGTTGATTTATTTTAAAAATATAATATAATATCTTGTTATGAGTAGTAGAATGAGAGTAACTAAAGGGCATACTGGAAATAGGAGAAGCCATCATGGCATTAAAGCTCCTAGACTTTCTGTTTGTTCAAACTGTAAATCTTACCATGAAAGACATAGGATTTGTTTGGAATGTGGTTTCTATAAAGGTAAAAAGGTTATAGATGTTAAAAATAAAAAAGATTTAGTAGTAAAAGCTGATAAAGCAAAAACAGAAGATAAAAAAACTGTAAAGAAAGAAAAAGAGATTACAAAGAAAGAAACAGTTAAAAAAACAGAAGCTAAAAAAACTGTAAAGAAAGAAGTTAAGAAGGTTCAATCTGTAAAGAAAAATAAAACAACACAGAATAAAGGATAAAACACTAAAATATTTAGTGTTTTTTCTTTATGTTATATAAGTCTGTATATCACTGCATTCGCTCGGTCAGTATTAAATCTTCACTTCCTTATGATTTAAACTAACGCTCACTCACTTGTGATATAATTATTAAATGTTATCAATTACTTTTCTTATTTACTTTTTTGTATTTTTTTTAGGTGCAATATTTGGTTCTTTTTTAAATGTAATATCTGTGGAATTAGAACCTAATGTTTTTCAATTAAAAGAAAAAAAAAGTTTTTGGAAAAGAATAAATAGAAGATCTTCTTGTCCAACATGTAATCATGTTTTAACTCCATATGAATTAGTTCCTATTTTTTCATATTTATTTTTAAGAGGTAAGTGTTTTAAATGTAAAAAAAGAATCCCTTTAAGATATTTAATGGTGGAAATTTTTTCTGGATCTTTATTTATAGGATTCTTTTATTATTTATTTGGAATTAGTTTCTCTTTTTTGAATTTAGATTTTTTCTTTAATTTTCTTTTTTTAATACCGATTATATCTTCTTTAATCTTAATATTTTTATTTGATTTTAAACATAAAATAATCCCAAATCTTGTTCTGATTCCATTTTTTTTAATATCAGTTGTTTACTTGTTTGTTTATGGTTGAGTTGATTTAGATTTTTTTAATTTAGGAAAGATGTTTTTGGGAGCAGCTTTTTTCGCTTTTCCTTTTTGAGCTATGTGGTTTTTATCTAAAGGTAGAGCTATGGGTTTTGCTGATTGAAAATTAATTTTTATATTATCTTTTTATTTTAAAGATTTGTTGCAAAATTTATTATTTGTTTTTATGTCTTTTTGAATAGGATCTTTATATGTAATTTTAAGTCTTTTTTTGAAAAAGAAATTAAAGTTATCTTCGGAAATACCATTTGGTCCATTTATAATTTTATCTTTTATTGTTGTTTTAATTTTTGATATATCATATTTTTCTTTTTCAGAAATTCTTAATTTTTAATTATTATGTTTAAATTTTTTAATAAAAAAAGAAAAAGAAGAAATGATTTTGATGCAAGTGAAACATTTATAGATTCAAAAAACTTAGCTGGTTTTGATGAAAATAAATTCGATGGTGTTTTAGAAAGGCCTTTGGGAAAAATGAGTTTTTTAGGAATCTTTTTTGTATTTATTTTTGTATTAGTTATTTTTTTAGGAAAAGCTTTTTATATGCAAATTATTCAAGGGGAAGATTACTTAGTAAGATCTATTGGTAATTTTAAAAAATCTTCAGTATTGTTTTCTGAAAGGGGTGTTATTTTTGATAGAAATGGAAAAGAATTGGTGTGGAATGAAAAAAATATAGAAGATAATTTTTCTAAAAGAGTTTATATAAATAAAATTGGATTTTCTCATATTCTAGGTTTTCTTTCTTATCCTCAGAGTGATAGGTCTGGTAATTTTTTTGAAAAAGAATATGTTGGAAAAGCTGGAGTTGAAAAATATTTTAACGAAGAATTAAATGGTAAGCTTGGTAAAAAAATAATAGAAATTAATTCTGTTGGGGAAATTATTTCAGAAAATAAAAAAGAATTGCCTGAGGCTGGAGAAAATATTTATTTGTCTATAGATTTAGATATTCAAAAATCAATGGCATATCACTTAAATGATTTTATAACTAAATATCATTTTGATGGTGGAGCTGCAGTTTTAATGAATATTAAAACGGGAGAAATAATAGCATCAATCTCTTTACCAGAATATGATTCTAATATTTTAACCAACGGGAAAGAGAAGGATGTTATTAAGTCTTATGTTTTTGATAAAAATAATCCATTTTTAAATAGAGTTGCTCTTGGTGAGTTCACTCCAGGTTCCATTGTAAAACCATATATAGCATTAAGAGCTCTTAAAGATGACCTGATTGATCCAAATGAAAAAATATATACTAATGGTCAAATAGTTATTCCTAATCGTTATTATCCAGATAATCCATCTATTTTTAGAGATTATAAAAATAATGGAATTATTGACATGAAAAAAGCTTTAGCTGTTTCTTCAAATATTTATTTTTATATTTTAGGTGGCGGTTTTGAAGAAAGAGAAGGAATGGGTATTAATAAATTAAGTGAAAATTTTAAAGATTTTGGTTTTGGTGAAGAAACTGGTATTTTTGAAATGAAAGAAAAAGAAGGTTTGGTTCCATCTATTGAATGGAAAAAAGAAGTTTTCGGAACTAATTGAAATATTGGTAATACTTATTATACAGCTATAGGTCAATTTGGTTTTTTAACAACCCCATTGCAAATTGTTACCGCTATTTCTTCCATTGCTAATAATGGAGAACTTTTAGTTCCTAAGATGATTAAAGATTCAGAAAAAGAAATAAAAAGAGAATTGGAATTTGATGATAAATCATATAAGATTATAAAAGAGGGAATGAGGGAAGCTGTTTTAATGGGAACAGCTCAACTTCTTAATATCCCTGAAATAAAAATTGCAGCAAAATCTGGTACTGCCGAAAGAGGAATTAATAGAGATAGAGTTAATTCTTGGATTACAGGTTTTTTCCCTTACGATGATCCAAAATATGCTTTTGTTTTTTTGGCAGAAAATGGTCATTCAGAAAGGCTGTATGTTGTATCTTATGCAGCTCATCAATTTTTTAAAGAAACCTCTAAGGATGGTAGTTTAGAGAGATTGTTAAATGAATAATATGATTAATTTAATTAAAATGTTTCTTTTAGGTATCAATATATTTTTAATTATAGTCTTTTTATTTATGATTGGTTTCTTTTTGATTTTAAGTGAGATTTTAAAAAAAAGTTTTTTTGAAATTTCAGATGAGGTTTTAAGAAAAATACCTCATGTTTTTATAGGTTTAATTTTTGCATCTACTCCATATTTTTTAAGTAAAAATGAAATTCTTTTATTTTCCATTATTTTGTTTTTTGGGGTTATTTTTAATAAATATATGCATATTTTTAAAGCAGTTTTTTTGATAAAAAGAAGAAGTTTTGGAATTTTACTAACACCTATTTCTTTAATAATATCTGCTCTAATTTTTTTGCCAGAAAATAAAATAGCTTTTTCTGTAGGTTTTACTACTTTAGCTTTAGCTGATTCATTAGCTGCTTTGGTTGGTAAAAAATCTAAAAGATTTATTTTTTCAACAAAAAAAACAATAGATGGGACTTTTGTTTTTTTTGTTATAACTTTTTTTATTTTTTTAATTAGTTCTTTTTACAACGATAGTATTAGTTTTTTTAAAATTATATTTTCATCAATTATTTTAACTTTGATTGAATTCTTTTTTATTTTTGGATTGGATAATATTTTTATTCCCATAGTTTCTTCTTATCTTTTTGTTTTATTTTTTTAATTTTTAATATTTTAAGTTTGGTTTTAAAAAACTTAATGGTAGAATAATTTTAATGAACTTATCTAAGATTTATTCAGCTCAGTTTGATGTTTTGAAATCATTTATTGTTGAAATTGAAGTTGATATTTATAAATCAGGAATTCCTTCTTTTAAAATTGTTGGTCTTCCAGATAAAGCTGTTGATGAATCTAAAGAAAGAGTTTCAGCGGCTATAAAAAATATTGGTTTTACAAAAGAAGATCCTAAAAAATTTAAAGTAACAGTTTCTTTATCTCCAGCTAATGAAAAAAAAGAGGGTTCTCTTTTTGACTTGCCAATTGCTGTGGGTTATTTACTTGCGAATGGAGATGTTGATTTTAATTCTGATAAAAAAATATTTATAGGAGAGTTATCTTTAGATGGATCTTTAAAAAAAGTTAATGGTGTTTTAGCGATGGTAAAAAAAGCTAAAAATGATGGGTTTACATCTATTTATTTACCAAAAGAAAATGCAACAGAAGCTTCTTTAATCTCTGATATTAATATTTTTCCAGTGAAGGAATTATTTGATTTGGTGGAACACTTAAATCAAGAAAATAAAAAAGAAAAAAATTTAAATAAAATTATTTCTCCATATAAAGAAAAAATTAATATTAATGAAGTTGAAAATAATGAAGTTGATTTTTCTGATGTTGTTGAACAGGATATTGCAAAAAGAGCTTTGGCTATAGCAGCGGCTGGAGGTCATAATATTGCTATGTATGGACCCGCAGGAACAGGAAAAACAATGCTAGCTAGGGCTTTTACTACAATACTACCTAAATTATCTAAGGAGCAATCATTGGAGGTTACAGAAATACATTCAGCAGTTGGAGTATTAGATGAAATTTTAATTTCAAACCCACCATTTAGGTCACCTCACCACACAGCTTCCTATGTTGCAGTCATTGGTGGAGGTACTTATCCAAAACCTGGGGAAGTTACATTGGCGCATAGAGGAGTTTTGTTTTTAGATGAATTTGTTGAGTTTGATAAAAAAGTTTTGGAATCTTTAAGGGAGCCTTTGGAAGATCGTTTTGTTAATATTTCTAGAGCAAAGGGTAGCGTTAAATTTCCTGCTAATTTTACTTTAATTGCAGCTCTAAATCCTCCATCGGAAGTTTTTAGAAATGGAGGTTTCGTTTCTTATGGCGAAGAGCAAAAATTTAAGAAAAAACTTTCTGGTCCAATAATGGATAGGATAGATTTATGAACAGAAGTTTCAAAAGTTAAACATGAAAAGTTATCTGATAAAAATATAAAATCAGAAAAATCTGAATCTATAAGAAAAAAAACTGAGAGAGCTAGAGAAATTCAAAAAGAAAGATACGGGGAAGAAATATTGAATGCTAATATTTCAGTAAGAGATATAAATAAATATATTAATTTAAATGAAGAGCAAAAAGATCTTTTAAAAAATGCAGCTGAAAAAATGGATTTTTCGCCGAGAGTTTATCATAAGATTTTAAAAATTTCTCAAACAATTGCAGATTTGGATAATGATGGAATGATTGAAAAAGAACATATTTTGGAAGCTCTTCAATATAGACCTAAAGAAATAATTTAAAACCAAATCTAATAAATTAAAGACTTGCTTCGTTGATTTCAGATAAAAATATTTTCAATATATGCTTACATATTTCAAATATTTTTTCTTTATCACCTTGCATATCATTTAATTTATTAAATTTGGAAAAGTTTTTAATTTTTTGGGTTTTGATATTATTTTCTGGTTTGCTTCGTTCCTCGCAATGACGAAACTTATTGGTATAATATTTATATGAAAAAAAAGATAGAAATTATTCCTGCTATTTTGGAAAATAGTTTTTCTGAAATAGAAAAGAAAATTAAACAAGTAGAAAAGTTGGTTAATTTTGTTCAAGTTGATATTTGTGATGGAGATTTTGTACCCAATAAAACTATAATTTCTTGCGGTTGTTTAGATGCTTTTTTAAAATTAAAGGAAATAACTAAAGGAGCAGGATTAGAATTAGATATGATGGTAAATCTTGATTCCAAGATAGAAGATAGATTTGATAAATGAATGAATGGTTTGGAAAATTCTGGAGCAGAAAGAATAATTTTTCATTTTAGTTCAACTAAAAATTGAGATAAGGTTTTTGAAGTAATTAAAAAAAATAATAAATTAAAAGAAGTCGAATTTGGTTTAGCTGTGCAGATAAATGAAAAAGAAAAAGATTATTTGAAAGTTTTTGAAAAATATAATTTTGATTATATTCAATTTATGGGTATTGAAAAAATTGGTTATAGTGGTCAAAAATTAACAACTAAAATTTATAAAAAGATTGAATCTTTTGTTGAAAAATATCCTGGAGTTTTTATTTCAGTTGATGGAGGAGTTAAGTTAGGTAATTCTAAGAAGTTAAAAGATGTTGGCGTAAATAGATTTGTTTCAGGTTCTGGAATTTTTGAAGCTGAAAATATAAATGAAAGAGTAGAAGAGTTTAAAAATATCTTAAAATAATTAAATAGAAAAAACCAGAAATAAAATTCTGGTTTTTTAATATTTAATCTATTTTAATTTCAGAACTTTCTGTGCTTGTAAAATTATGACTTTCATCTATTTGGAAAATAGAGAATGTTCAATCTACAATTAATCAAGCTGATGAAATTAGAAGTAATCCTATAGCTATGTTTATTAGTGATGTTCTAGCATCTGTTAATTTTGTTGTATTACCGTTAGCAGTTAATAATTTAAATCCAGTCATCAAGAACATAATGACTACTATCATAAAAGCTGCTTGTAGAACAAAATTAGCTCCTTTTTGTAGTAGGGTGAAAATAGCATTTAATCCCGATTCTTCATCTTCACAATTTAAACCAGAATAATCAATAATTCCATAATCTCTTTTTTCATTGCAGATTCTTTCTATTTCTGTTTCGAATAAAGGATTGCTGTCAATTGCTTCTATCTCATTATGTCTATTGGTATTATTTTTGATAGCTTCTTCGTTTATTTCCGCATTTTTTTTTTCTTTTTCGCGAATATCATCTAAATCATATTGCCCACCAGACTCTCTAAAATAATCAAATGCTATAAAATAATCAAATGTTAAGTAAGATGCAAATACTTCTTTATCAACAACTTCATATCCTGGATAGCAGCTCTTTGTTATTTTTATATAATTATTTACTTCTTTAATTTCTTCTACACAGGCTTTTCTTGCTTTTTCTTTTTCTTCATCATTATCTTCAGGTGAGTTAGAATCGTAAGTGTAATAAAATTTTTTGGTAAAATTTTTATTTATATCTTTTTCTTCATCATTATCTTCCTTTTCTTCATTATTATCTCTGGTGATATAACCAGTAGAAGAATAAGCTATAACAAAAATTCCTTTTTGGTTCGTTCCAGATACTCCAGAATCATAAATACCCATACATCTATAATTATCTAAGATATAAGGTTCATATTTAGAAGTAACTATTCTTGCTAAGAAATCGGTACATTCTTTTTGTGAAGATTCAACATCTTCAGATTTTGTAAAATTAAAATATTCAGTTATTAAAGTGTTTCTCTCGGTGTCAGCGTTACCTTTATAATATTCATTATTAATAAGCTCTCTGAATAATTTATCTTCATCTATATTAGAATTAAGATCCTTAACGTTTTTTATAATGGATGGATCTGCTCCTTTTGACTTAATATAATAGGCAGTTTGATAAAAATTATTTCCTCAAAGTGCTCATGTGTCTTCGCAATCTTTATTAAATCCATTTTCTGATTTTTCTTCATATCCTTTATATATATTGTTCCCAAAAATTAAATTAATTCTAGTTACATACTTTTCACAGTGGTTTTTAGCTTTTATTTTAGCTGCGGCATTTGAATCGAAGTAAAATGTTTCTAAAACATAAGTATATTCTACAGTGCTAGTTTTTTTCCCAGCTGTTGTTGCTCCGTTTGCAATATAAAAGAAACTTAAAAATGAGAATAAAATTAATGCGAAAAGAGTTAATAATTTAAATGTTTTTAATGTTTTTAAAATGTTTATCATAATAAATAAATATTACTATAAATTTATTTATAAACAAATGATTTGATATTAATAAATAAAAGTATTATATTTGTATGCAATGAAATTGAAATTATTTCTGTATAATTTTTTAAAGGTTATTTTTCTTTTGTTTTTGTTACCAACTTTTGTTTTTGCTGATATTATTTTATCTGAGATTATGTATGATCCAGATGGAACTGATACTGGTTATGAATGGATTGAAATAAAAAATACTTATGAATATTCTAAAAATTTAGAAGGTTGAAAATTTTGTGAAGGTGCGGATTCGACAGTTTGTCATTCTATAAGAGAAGAAGATAATTTAGATTTCAATATTAATACAAATTCTTTCGGAATTATTACGGATGATAGAAATAAATTTTTAGAAAAAAATAGTTTTGATGGTTTAGTTTTAGAATCAACAGGTTTTTCTTTATTGAATTCATCTGGCGAAAAATTAGAACTGAAAAATGATGAAGGTGATGTTGTTGATTTTGTAACCTATAATCCAGTTTCGGGTGGAGTTTCTGGAGATTCTCTTTCTTTATTTATAGATGTTTGAAAAAATGGAGAAGCTACTCCGGGATTTGATAATATAGAAAAAAATGGTTCAGAAAGTGGTTCAGAAGAAGATGATTTTAATGATTCGGATAGTTTTGTTGATGAAGTTGTTCCTAAGACTTATGTTGAAATTACAGATATGGTTGGTGGTAAAAAAAGAATAAAAGCTGAGATTAACGAAATACCTGTTGTTGTAGCTGGTGCAAAAATTAGAATTTCAGGTAGGGCTTATGGTTTAACAGATAATGAAATACATTCAGCTGATTATTTTTGATCTATGGGTGATGGTGGAAAAAATAAAGGTAAAGAAATTTTTTATAAATATGATTTTCCTGGAGAATATATTGTTTCTTTAACAACTAAGGTTGGACATTTTACGGGAACAGATAGAAAAAAAATAAAAGTTATTGGTCCAGAAATTATAATTTCTTCTGTAGATTTTGAAAATAATTTAGTTGAAATTGAAAATCAATCAAATGATATTTTGAATATTGAGAATTGAATTATTTCTGTGAATGGTGATCATTTTATAATTCCAGAAAATACTTTTATTGATAGAAAAAGTAAAATTATTTTTACAAATAGAATAATGGGGTTTAGGAGTTTTGAAAAAGATTTTAAAATACTGCTTTTGTTTCCGGATAAAGAAAGAGTTTTTGTTTTTAAAGAAGAAATGAAAAAAGTTATTAAAACTGATGTGGTTAAATCTGTTGAAATTAAAAAAGAGAGTGGTAATTTTTTGAAAGTAGAATTGAAGCAAATATCTCCGAGTTTTAAGGTTAATATAAAAAGTGTTGAAGCTAGTATTTTAGAGGAAGTAGTTTATAAAGATGAAAAAATAGAAGTTAAGGAAAATATAAAAAATACAGCTAGTATGTTTAATGCTTTTAGTAATAATAATGGTGAGGTTTTAGATTTATCTTTTAATGATGATTTTTTTAATAATAATTTAATTCATTTAATCTTCATTTCTTTTTTGTTTTTTATTGTTTTGGTTGTGATTTTTTTTAGAATTTTAAATAAAGAACACGTTGAAAAAATTGATTTTATTGATGTTAAAAATGAAGCAAAAAAGTATAATATATCTGAAATAGAATAGTAACTAAAAAGGTTTTTTCTTTTGCTATTTAAATATAATTAATGTATAATTATTTCCAATTTTGACTCTGAAATCGGGTTAAATTATTAGTAAGTGAAACGAGGGTCGTGGAAAAACGTAACGAAGTGAAGGTTTTACATGACCGAGTGAACGAAGCTAATATAGGATTATACCTCGTCAGCTTGCTATGAGAATCCTTTATTAACAATTTTATAAAAAAAATATGACAAGAGATTATCCGTTAGAGAGAGTAAGAAATTTTGGTATTGTAGCTCATGTTGATGCTGGGAAAACTACAACTACAGAAAGAATCCTTTATTATACAGGGAAGAGCCATAAAATAGGTGAAGTTCATGATGGTGATGCAACTATGGATTGGATGGAACAAGAACAAGAAAGAGGTATTACAATTACTTCTGCAGCAACTACTTGTTTTTGAACACCAAGTTTTGTAGATGGAGATAGTGAAGAAGATAAATATAGATTTAATATTATTGATACTCCAGGCCATGTAGATTTTACAGCTGAAGTTGAAAGATCATTAAAAGTTTTAGATGGTGCTGTTGTGGTACTTGATGGTAATGCTGGAGTTGAACCTCAAACAGAAACTGTATGAAGACAAGCTGATAAATATGGTGTTCCAAGAATGTGTTTTATCAATAAGTTAGATAAAATAGGGGCTGATTTTGATATGACAATGAAATCAATAAGAGAAAGATTGACTCCAAATGCTATTGCAGCTCAAATTCCTATGGGAAAAGAGTCTGAATTAGCAGGAATGATTGATTTGTTAACAATGAAATCTTATAAATTTGAAGGTGATATGGGGAATAAGATTGTTATTGATGAAATACCAGCTGAATTTTTAAGTGAAGCAGAAGAAAAAAGATCAGAATTTTTAGAAAAAATAGTTGAAAACAATGAGGGGTTAATGGATAAATTTTTAGGTGGAGAAGAAATAGCTGTTGAAGATTTGAAAGAAGAATTGAGAAGAGCTGTTATCGCTAATGAAATTGTTCCTATATATGGAGGAACTGCTTTTAAAAATATTGGTGTTCAATTAATGCTTGATGCTGTAGTTGAATTTTTACCATCACCTATAGATATTCCACCAGTAAAAGGAATTGATCCTGATACAGAAGAAGAGTTGGAAAGAAAAGCTGATGATTCAGAACCATTATCTGCATTAGTTTTTAAAATTGCTACAGATCCTTTTGTTGGACAATTAGCATTTATTAGAATTTACTCAGGTGTATTAAAATCAGGATCTTATATTTTAAATGCATCAACTGGTAAAAAAGAAAGAGTTGGGAGGCTTTTAAGAATGCATTCTAATGAAAGAGAAGAAGTTGAAGTTGGATATGCTGGAGAAATCGTTGCAGCTGTTGGATTAAAAGATACTAAAACATCTGATACTATTTGTGATTTAGATTCACCTATAGAACTTCATAAAATTGAATTTCCTAAACCAGTTATTTCATTAAAAATTGAACCAGAAACAAAAGCTGATCAAGAAAAAATGGGAGTTGCTATTAAAAAACTTTCCGATGAAGATCCAACTTTTATAGTTGAAACTGATTCTGAAACAAATGAAACAATTATTTCAGGAATGGGTGAGTTACATTTAGATATTTTAGTAGACAGAATGAAAAGAGAATTTAATGTTTCAGCTAAAGTAGGTGCCCCTCAAGTTTCCTATAGAGAAACAATTATGGGAGAATCTGAAGGTGAAGAAAAATATGTTAAACAATCAGGTGGTCGTGGTCAATATGGTCATGTTAAACTTTCAGTTAAACCATACATTAAAACACCAGAAGAATTACTTGAAGAAGCTGAAAAACTTCCAAAAAATGTTTATAGAGAAGAAGGGTACGAATTTGTTAATAGTATTAAAGGTGGAACTATTCCTCAAGAATATATTACTCCTTCTAGAAAAGGTACTCAAGAAGCAATGATGAGAGGTATATTAGCTGGTTACCCAGTTGTAAATGTTTCAGTTAATTTATTTGATGGTTCATTCCATGATGTAGATTCATCTGAAATTGCTTTTAAGATTGCAGCCTCTAAAGCATTTAAAAAAGCAGCATTGGCAGCAAAACCTGTTATATTAGAACCAATAATGAAAGTTGATGTTGTAACACCAGAAGATTACGTTGGTGATATTACTGGTAATATTTCATCAATGAGAGGATCTATTGAAGGGATTGAAGAGAGAGGATTGGCGCAAGTTGTAAAAGCAAAAGTTCCATTAGCTGAATTATTTGGTTATACAACTAAAGTTAGATCTCTAACTCAAGGTAGAGCAACTCCAACTTTAGAGTTTTCTCATTATGAGGTTGTACCTCAAAATGTAGCAGATGCTATAATTAAAAAGAGAAACGGGTAATAATCTTACTTGAAAAAACAGCTCAAATATGATATAAATAAGGCTGTTTTTTTATTAAATAAACAAATAAACTGTGGTTAGAAAATTTAAAAAAAGAGAACAATCAATTAGGATTAATGATCAAATTAGATGCCAAGAAGTAAGGGTTCTTTCTGATGATGGTAAAAATTTAGGAGTTATGACTTCTGGAGAAGCTCTTGAAAAAGCTCAAAGTGGAGGGCTTGATTTGATAGAAGTTTCAGGTAAAAGTAGGCCTGTACTAGTTCAAATAGCTGATTATGGAAAATTTCTGTATGATAAGAAAAAGAAAGAAAAGGTGTCAAAAGCAAAACAGACAACTACAGAAACAAAAAATATTCAGGTAAAAGTTGGTACAGGAGAAGGAGATTTGATTTTAAAAGCTAAAAATATATCTAAATGGTTAGAAGAAGGAAATAGGGTAAAATTAGATTTATTCTTAAGAGGGAGAGTTAAATATTTAGATAAAAAATTTTTAGAAGAAAGATTAGTTCGAATTTTAAAATTAGTTACTATTCCTTATAGAATAGCTGATGGTCCTAAAAAAAGCCCTAAAGGTTTAACTATATTTTTAGAAAAAGGAAGTAAAAAAGATATAGAAGAATCTTCAGAAGAGAAAGTAGCAGTTAAAGAGAAAATAAAATAAATTAATAAATTAGAAAGATGAAAACAAATAAAGCATTAGCTAAAAGAGTAAAACTTACAAAAAATGGTAAGTTAAAAAGAAGATCTGTTGGACAATGTGTTTTGAAAGCAAAACACAGTAGTTCTCAAAGATTGGCTAAAAAACAAACAAAAAATTTTAGTCTTTCAAATAAAGACAAATCAAGGTTCTTACCAAAAAAATAAATTAACATTTATTAGGTAAAAAAATATTATTAACTCAGGGTTCCTTATTTTAAAAATAAGATGACCGAGTAACAAAAAAAAAAAAATGACAAGAGTAAAAAGAGGAGTTTTAAAAAATAAAAGAAAATCAAAGATTTTAAAATTAGCGAAAGGGTTTAGAAATGCTAGATCTACTAAGTTTAAACAAGCTAAACAAGCATTAATCAAAGCAGGGCAACATGCTTTTGGTCATAGAAGAAAGAAAAAGAGAGAGTTTAGAAAATTATGGCAAGTTAGAATATCAGCAGCTTTGAAAGAACATGATATTTCATATTCTAAATTTATTGATTTATTAAATAAAAAAGAATTTTCTATAAACAGAAAAATGCTTGCGGAAATTGCAGAAAATGATTCTGAAGTATTTAAAAAAATTGTAGAAAAAGCAACTAAATAGAAATTTTTTAGTTTTTATTAGCTAACGAAACGAGAGTTATGGAAAAGTAAAGCGTAGTTTTATTTTTATATGATCGAGTGAGTGAAGCTAATATTAGTAAATATTAGGGCACTTATTTTGAAGATGAATAGGTGTTTTTTTTATTTAAAAAGTGTTATTATTTATTAAGAATATATTATTTTTATGAAGAAATTTTTTGTTTTATTTATTTCGTTTATTTTCATATTTAATTTAACCGCAGGGAATCTTTTTGCTCTTGAAGCGGAAAGAGAATTAAATAGTTTTGATAGGGTTTCCTTAATGGTTTACTGTTTTTTTTCATCCTGTGAAAAACCTCAAGAAGTAATAAAAGAAGAGGTTATTGAAAAAGAAAAAGTAAATGAGGTGGTAGAGAAAGTTGTTGAAAAAGTAATTGATAATACTAAAATAATAAAAGAACAAATTGTTATTGAAAAAAAACCAATTGTTAAAAACTATTATCCTGTTGAAGTAATAAATACAACAGTAAATAAAACAATAGACACAGAAGAAATTTTAGAATTAAGAGAAGAAATAGATTATTTGGTAAAGAAAACAAAAAATAATAGAAGTTTAATAAATGAAACTTTAAAATATGTTGGAGAAACTGATTTAAATGATTATGAAATATCTGAACTAGGAGATGTTGATTCTGCTTCTGCAACTTTTGGGCAAATACTTTCTTGGGATGGGGGTGAATGAGTTGCAGCGGATAATAATTTAGCTATTGGAGGAAATTCAAATGATACTTTAAGGTGAGATGGAACTGGTTGGATTAGTAATGATAATTTTACTATAGATGAAAATGGAAATACAATAACAGTTGGTAGTGCAACTTTTAATTCTTTTGTTGAGTTTAATGGAGATTTGATTGATAAGAATGGTGATTCTGGTTCAGGTGATCAAGTGTTAGTTTCAGATAGTTTAGGGGGTGTTGTTTGAGAAGATAAGTATATAGCTTCTATATCAGAAGGTTTGTCTGTAAGTAATCAAGTAATAGGTATTTCTTATGATGATATCTCTATTGGGATTGATGATTCTAAATTAAGTATAAAAGATGAAGGTATATCAACTGATAAATATGAAAATTTTTCCATAACTAATGAAAAGATTGCTAATAATTCAGTTTTAATTGATAAGTTTGCTGATGTGGATACTTCAACAGTTGCTCCTTTAAATAATCAAGTTCTTTCTTGAAATGGAAATAACTGGGCACCATCTTCAGTTATAGCTGAAGGTCTGTATGGTTCGAATGGTGTTTTAAATGAAAATAGAACTGTTGATTTAGATTTAAATAATTTAGTTTTTACTGGTGGTAATGTTGGAATCGGAACAAGTAATCCAACAGAACAATTAGAGCTTGCAAATAATTTAGAATTACAAGAAACAACCTCATCTGATATTGGAATCATAAAAAAGAATGGTATTAATTTTATTCATAATTTTAATCCTGAGAATAATGGTACAGTCGATCCTATTGGAGGAAACTTATTTTTTGGTTTAAATTCTGGTAATTTTACAATGGGTGCTACAGCTGCTTCAGTTAATGAAGCTAGTGATAATATAGGTTTGGGTGGTAATGTTTTATCTTCGAATACTATAGGTTCTAAAAATATTGCTATAGGTAATTATTCCTTAATTTCAAATACTAGTGGAAATGAAAATATAGGAGTTGGTGATTCTGTTTTAAGAGAAAATACTAATGGTGAAAATAATATAGGAGTTGGTGGAAATTCCTTAATTTCAAATACTAGTGGAAATGAAAATGTAGGGGTTGGAAAAGATTCTTTAAAGTTTTCCCAAACAGGTATTGGAAATATAGCTGTAGGATTAGGTTCTGGAGAAGGTACAGCTAATTATATTAATTCAGATTTTAATACATTGCTTGGTTATGAAGCTGGTGGAAATATTGGTTCAAATTCTGATAGAAATATTTATATTGGTTATCAAACAGGTAAGAATCAAGTTGCTGGAACTTCAGACAATATCTTAATTGGTAATTCTTTAATTACAGATAATAATAATGGTTCTCAAAAATTAAATATTGGAAATGCTATTTACGGAGATTTGATTACAAATAATATAGGTATCGGGGTAGAAAATCCGAACTATTCTTTAGATGTCGCGGGAACTGGTCATTTTACAGATCTTTTAACTTTAGATGGTGATTTGGCTGATAAGGATGGAGATACAGGATTTGCTGGTCAAATTCTAGCTAATTCTGTTGATGGAGTTAATTGGGTTAATGAGTTTATTTCAAGTACTGGGAATGCTGTTTCTGCAACTAGTGGAATTTTAAATGTTCTTTTTGATAATTCAACAATAGCGAAAGATGGAAGTAATAGATTATATATTCCAACTGGGGGAATAACTTCAACTCAAATTTTTGACAATTCTATTACTAATGCTGATATTGCATCAGAAGCTATTACGTCTTCAGAATTGGCTGATAATTCAGTTTCTAACTCTAAAATAGCAGATAATTCTATTGGTTCTAGAAATTATATTGATAACTCTATAGATGAAAGTTATATTAATTGAGGAACTGGAATAAGTGAAATAAATGCTGGAGATATTCCTGTTCAAGATGCTAATAATAATTATGATGATGAAAATATAGAAGGTGCGCTTGAACAATTAGGTTCTAACGCTAACAAAAGATGATCAACAGGCTTAATAGAAGGAGGAGAATTATCTGATAATGGGGATAATGATATAAATATTTTATCAGGTTCTGGATTCATTAATGATGCTTCTAATAAGTTAAAAGAAATAACCTGAAACAATTTGAATGATGTTAATTTATCTTTTGACGGAGATAATTTTATTTATATAGATGTTTATGGTAATCCATATATTACTAATACAGAATCAAATCAAGATAATTATATTTATTTAGGGTATGCAAATACGATATCTTCTAATTTAGATATAAGGATGATTTCTTCCAATCCTTCTTCGGCTGGAAATTATACTAAAAAAAATAATGAATGAATAGAAAATACCTTAGGTATTATGGTTGAATCTGGGAATGTGGTTACGGAAAATGTGACTAACTTACAATTATCTGTTAATTCTGGTTCAATATATTCAAAACTTAATAACTATACTACTTCAGATACGGTTAGTATAATTAAATGATATAAGACTACTGATAACGATTGAGTTCAAGATATAAATAATTTAAATTATGTTTCTACTTCTCAATATAATGATAAAGCTCAAAATCAATCATCAGCTTTAATTAGTTTAAGTTCTAATTATTGAAAAAAAGATTTGATTTTAAGAACTTTAAATGGAAATGTTCATTATGTTTATGGTCAAAATCAATATGCCACAGAGGTTGAAGCAAAAGAATCTGCTTTTCCTGTTATTCCTGATTCTATACAAAAAGCAGGATCTGTGTTTTTAGCTACTATAGTTTCTCAACAAGGTGATGTAACTATTGCAAATAGACTTTATGATGTTCGTCCAAATATGGATAGAGTTTTTGGTTTCGGTACTTCTGGAACAACGGGAACAGCTGCTGATCATGGAGACTTAACTGGTTTATTAGATGATGATCATGTTCAATATTTAAGAGTTGATGGAACTAGATCTTTGACTGGGAATTTAAATTTAGGAGGTAATTCTATAATAGGAATTGATAGTTTAACAATGTCAGGTTTATTTGTTAATAATTCGATTACTACTCCACAATTTAAAGTTGGCCACGATGATTCAAATTATTATACAACTTCAGTGGCCTCAGACGGTCATGTAACTTTTGATTCTTTTGGTTCTAATCAAGGATTTACTTTTTCTGATCCTTTAACTTTAACTACTGATTTAACAGTTCAGGGAAATGTATTATCAGATACTATAATTCAATTAGGTGATTCAAATACTGATGAAATTACGATAAATGCTATTGTTCAAGGAGTTAATCCGTTAGTCTTTGAAGGATTAACCAATAATTCTTTTGAAACAACTTTAGCGATTGAAAATCCAACTCAAGATAGAATTTTAACTTTGCCAAATTTGTCTGGAATTTTAACTACACAAAAAACAAATTTAACTAATGGTTCTATTTTATTTGCAGATTCTGATAATCAGATTTCTGAGAATAATTCTGATTTTTTCTGGGATGATGTTAATAAGAGATTGGGAGTAGGAACAAATACACCAACACATGCACTACAAGTTATTGGCCAAGTAAGCGCATCCTCTTTTGCTTCTGCTGATGGTACAGTTGGGCTTCCGTCTTATAGATTTAATTCAGATTTAGATACAGGGATGTTTAGATCTGGTGATAATAAATTAAGTTTTACTACAGCAGGTAACGAATCATTAACTTTAGATTCTTTGGGTAATATTGGAATTGGAGATACTACTCCAGATGCTAAATTAGATGTTGCTGGCTCATTTAGATTAGATGGTTCTTTTATAGATAAAGATGGTGATTCTGGAATATCTGGTCAAATATTATCTTCTTCAAATACTGGGACAAATTGGATTAATAGATTTATAACTTCTGTCGGCGGAGCTTTAACAGTTGTTAATGGTAATTTAGAAATTGCTTATGATAATATTACGATTGGATTAAATGGATCTAATCAATTTGAAATTAAAGATAATTCTATCGTTTCTGGTAAAATTGCAGATTTAAATATTACTACAGATAAGATTAATAATCTTGCTGTGACTAATGGAAAAATTGCTAATAATTCAATTTTTATTGATAAATTAGCTGACGTTGATACTTCAACAACTCTTCCTTTAAATAATCAAGTTCTTTCTTGAAATAGTTTAAATTCTAATTGGTTACCAAGTAACGTTTCTGATATTGAAACAACAACAACTCTTACAGATAATGGAAATGGAACATTTTCCTATGTGAATGAAGAAGCAACTACAACAGTAATGAATTTAGCTGGATCTGAACCTTGGTTAGGAGTTGATGATGGAATGGGAGCTACTTCAAACGTGGAAGATATATATATGATGGGAAAAGTTATGATTGGTAGAAATGCTTTGCACCCTACTATAAATTCTTTATTTTCGATTGAAAATATAAATACTGTGGATGATAATTATGCAGTTCAAATAAATTCTCATTCTGATGGAATGTTAATTCAACAACCTGCAGCTTTAACTGGTATTTTAGACTTCGATTATGTACATCCAACTTTACAATTAAGAAGAGAAAGTAACAGTAAGGGAGCAAATCTTTTGATTGGGAATCAGGACGGAGGAGGATATATTTACGGATCAGATGGAGTTGGCTTGGCTTTCTATGATACATTGGATGTGGTAAATGAAATAGCTAGAATGAAAGGAGGTAATCTTATTGTTTCAAATGGTGAGGTTAATCATAAATTAGTTGTTTCTAGGTATGTCACAGAAGAAGAATCTTTAACAATTCAAACTAATAATATTGATTCCATTTTTCAAACAAATCAGAATGAAGCTTCTGGTGTAGTTTCTAATATTAAATTTCAATTAGGAAATATTTTAGGGCAAACCCCTGTATTTATAATTGCAGATTCAACAAGTGGTACTGCAGAAGAAAAATTTAGAGTAGATGTTGTAACTGGTAATGTTGGGATTGGGGTAAATAATCCAACTGAAAAATTAGTGGTTGGTGGAAATATTAAAGTTGTAACTGGTAATGATATTTGTATTGAAGGTGGAAATTGTTTAGGAACATTAGAAATTAATAATTTACTAAATGCTTCAACTGAAAGTACATCATTGTTTTTGGGGGAAAATGCAGGATTCTTTGATGATTCAACTGATAATTCTAATACTTTTGTTGGTTACGGAGCAGGATTTAGTAATGATAGTGGTGAATTTAATACAGTGCTGGGCGCAACTGCTTTGGCTTTAAATTTAACAGGATCAAATAATATTGCTATAGGTTCAGCATCTTTATCTTATAATACTAATGGTGGTTCTAATATTGCTATCGGTTCTGCTGCTGGAGCATTTTCAAGATTAGGTGCCCTTAATGAAACATCTAGTTCTTCGATATATTTAGGAACTAGTACGACTTCTTTTGAGGATGGAAGTATGAATGAAATTGTTTTAGGAAATAATGCAGAGGGTAGTGGTTCAAACTCTGTTACTTTAGGTAATAATGATATAGCAAAAACAGTATTAAAAGGATTAGTTGGCATTGGAACAGATAGCCCTGCAGCTGCTCTGCATTTAAAAAAAGATGCATTAGCTCTATATCCTCAATTAATAATTGAAGACAATGATAGTGCTACATTTTCTCAACTTGGTGGATTTTGGGGAAATAATAATCAAATGAATTTTGAAATAATTAATGAAAATTGAATTGAAGGTGAGGGTGGTTCTTTGAATATGTTTAGGGAACATGCAGGACAATTAATAGTTGGTTATGTTAACGATGCTGGATTTAGAGGGAATTACGATTACGGTCTTATAGTTAGTAAAAAAGCATCTTTCCATTCTGATATAAGGGTTGATGGTGCATTCGAAGATGCTGATGGTGATGCTGGAATTGCTGATCAGTTTTTAGTTTCTACAGGGATTGGAACTGATTGGAAAAGTTTTGATCCAAAAAAAGCAGATTTTGGTTGTGTAAATAACGAGATTATTAAGTGAAATGATGTATTAACAGAATGAGAATGTTCAACTGACGCAGGTATAGCAAGTTCTTATGATGTTTATGATAATCTTGGAGGTCAAGAAATTCCTGTTTTAAGTGCTATTACAGTTAATTTAGATACTGTAAGACAGGCTAATTCTAATTATTCTTTAGCTGTTGATCAGGTTACGGTAAATTCCGATGGTTTATACGAGGTGACTTATTCAGGATCTTCTAAATCTAGCAATTCAAATAGAACAGAGGTAAAGTGATCTTTAGATGTGAACACTATTGTTCAAGATGGTTCAGCATGTACTACTTATAATAGAGAAATAGCAACTGGAGAAAATACATGTACAAGAACTTTAATTTTAAATTTAAATAATGGAGATGATTTAAGAATAAGAGCTATTAGTGGTCAATTAAATGAAGAACCTGATACTATGGTTGATGGAACATCTTTAACTATAAAGAAATTTGTAGAATCTGGAGCTGATTATGCTGAAGTTTATTATACAAATAATTCTGATTTAGAAGCTGGTGATGTTGTAGGATTGGATTCAGAATTAGCTGTTGGGGTGGATAAAGCAAATTTAAATAATAGTCCTATTGGAGTAATTTCAACAAATCCTGGAAAAATAATTGGAGCTGGTGATGATTGAGTTAGTGGTAGACCAGTCGCAGTTGCTCTTAATGGTAGAGTTCCTGTTAAAGTTAGTTTAGAAGCTGGTGATATTTCAATTGGAGATAAATTATCTTTGTCAGAAATTTCAGGGGTTATTAAAAAATATGAAATTGGAGATGAAAATATTTTAGGTTTAGCTTTAGAAAATTATACAAATGAGAATGAACCTGATAATGGTTTTGGGATAATTTTAACTTTTATTCAAATTCAAAATGTTGATAATAATTTAATTTCTTCGGAAAACATTGTTGAGAAAATAGCAGATATTAATATAGGAGAATTAACTGATATTTTAGAAAGTGAAAATGAAGAAAATTGGTTAATTAATTCTGTTAAATCTTTGACTTCTTTCGTTATTGAATTTGTTGAAACTGTTGAAAATTATTTTGATAGAACTGAAAAATTAGAAGGTGAAAATATTGATTTAAAAAATAAGAATGAAGAGTTAGAGGGAAGATTGAGATTGATAGAAGAAACATTGGGAATTAATCAATCAGAGCCAACTACTTCAAGCGAATTTGATATAGAGGAATTTGTAGAACTTGAAAATGTGCCAGAAGAAACTATTCCAACTATAGAATATGAAGAGAGTGAAACTCTTGCAGATTCAGAGAATTCTGAAGAAGAATCGGTTCCTGAAGAAATTATTGAAGAACCTCAGGAAGAATTAGTTCCTGAAGAAGAAACTATTTCTCTAGAATCAGAAATTGAAATAGTTCCAGAGTCTCAAGAAACTCTCGAAGAACCTATAAGTTCAGAAGAATCTTCAGAACCTGCAGCTATAATTGAAGAAGAAATAACTCTCGCAGAAAATGAAATACCTGAAACAGGAGAACAATCTTCGGGAACTATAGAAAATGAAGAACCTGCAGAGCCCAGCCCAGAACCAGTATCTGAATCAGAACCAACTACTCCAAGTGAATCTAGTTCAGAAGAATCTTCAGAATCCGCAGGTATAATCGTGGAATAAAATTAAGAGATGATGTAGATTTTATTTTGTTGATGTCGTAAAAACCTTGTTTTGTTTAGTTTGTGTAATATGTGTTTTTTCGGTTATGAAAATAAAATTATCATTATTAAAAAATGAAATAAATTTCTATTTTTTAAATTTAAATAAAAAAGTGTACCTTTTAATATATATTAAATAAATTTGGTGAATCTGGATCGCGTCGTTTCACTCGCGAAGACGAAAGTATTAGTTTTAAATTTATAATTTAAAAAAATTAAATTTTACTTTGTTTGTTAATGTTATAGAAATTTTACTTTCGTCCAGTTTATATAATATGTTTTCGTTCGGTTGTAAGAATACTTAAAATAAATTTTGGTATTCTTACAACATTTGCTCACTGTGTTATATGATTCCATATAGCATTGCATTCACTCGGCTAATTCAAAATAAATTTTGAATCGCCTCGTTCATTTATGCTATAATTATTTCATGAATATATTTTTAATTATTTTTATAATAACTGTAATTTTTATTTTGGCATTTTTTGTTTTTTTGTTTTTTAAAAAAAATATGGATAGCTTGTTTGAAAAATTAAATGAAAAAAAAGATGATCAATCTTTTTTAATGTTACAAAGCCAATTGCAGGAAATTTTAAAAACAAATCAAGATTTAAAAATTTCAAATGAAAAATTAAAAGGTGAAATTTCAGAAAAATTAAATCAAAAATTAAATGAATCACAAAGAGCAATGTCTGATTCAACTGAATTACAATTTAAAGAATCACAAAAATTGATAAAAGATATTACGAGAGAATTGGGTGATGTAAAAAAAACATCAGAACAAGTAATTGGTTTTACTGAGCAGTTAAAAAATCTTCAAGATATTCTTCAAAACTCAAAGCAAAGAGGTGCGTTGGGTGAATATTTTTTAGAACAAACTATTGAAAATATTTTACCTCCAGAAAATTATTCTTTTCAATATTCTTTTAAAGATAAAACTATAGTTGATGCAATTGTTAAATTTCCAGACGGGATAGTTCCAATAGATGCAAAATTTTCTTTAGAAAATTATAATAAATTAATCTCTGAAAATGATAAAGCAAAAAAAGTTATTTTAGAAAGAAAATTTAAAGATGATTTAAAACTTAGAATTTTAGAAACAGCTAAATATATTAAACCAAAAGAAGGTACTATGGATTTTGCTTTTATGTTTATTCCTTCGGAAGGTATTTATTATGATTTATTAATTTCAAAGATTGGAACTATAGATTCTAAAAATTTTTTAGAATATGCCTTTAGAGATAAAAGAGTGATAGTTGTTTCACCAACTACATTACATGCTTATTTACAGACGGTAATGCAAGGATTGCGTTCAATAAAGATAGAAAAACAAGCTGGAAAAATAGTAAAAAAAGTTGAGAATTTAAATAAACATTTAAATTCATTTAAAGTTTATCAAGATAAGATGGGTAATTCCTTAGGGACAGTAGTTAATCATTATAATTCATCTCAAAAGGAATTTGGAAAAATAGATAAGGATGTTTCAAAAATTATTGAAAGTGATGAAAGAATGGAATTTGAAATTTTAGATAAACCAAAAATTATAGAATAATTTTTAAATTAAAAAACAACATTTAGATAATGTTGTTTTTTAATTTATTTTATTAATCTTTTTTTTCTTTTAATTCTTGCTTTTTATTTCTAACTATATATTCTTGAAGAGCTGCAAATATATTTGATGTTATCCAGTAAAGAGCAATTGCAGAATTAAGAGCAGTTGTTAATAAAATGGTAATAAAAATTGGTAATCCAAATTTTAAGTTAACTTGCATTGAGTTTGCTAAATCTTTTTTGAAATCTCCTTCTTTTCCTTTTTTAAAATCGGATAATTTTATGTCTGGCATTGAAATAGCAAAATAAGAATACTGACTAATACCAGCTAATAAAGCTAATATTATACTGCTTTTTTTAAGATCAAAATAATTCAAAAAATTCATTGTTACATTTTGAGGTTCAGAAATAAATGAATATAATATTTCAGTATTAATTGCAGGTAAATCTCCTTTATAAAATACCCAATATAGGGCAAATATTACAGGTATTTGAATTAACATTAAAAAAATCATTGAAAAAGGTTTTATTCCATATTTTTTATAAATAGCCATTGTTTCCAATGCTATTTTTTGTCTTTCTTCTTTTGAAATATCTTTTACTTTATATCTTTCTTTTATTTCATCTAATTCTGGCTTAGCTTTTTTCATCGCTAATTGGTTGTTTATTTGTTTGTTGTATAGAGGAAAAAGTAAAACTTTAATTATTAAAGTCCCAATTATAATAACTACCCCTGTATCTCCTATATAATTTAAAAGAAAAACTATTAAATTATATATTGGATTGTAAAAAAAAGTGCTAAACATATTTATATTAATTAATTTATATATATTAAAATGATAAGTATTTTATACTTATCATTTTAAAACCTATCTATTATATCATTTTTTAAGTAATAAGTTATGAAGAAATAGTAAGGAATATTTTTGCTTTCTTACTATCAAATTTTAATTTAATATCATATTCACCAACTTCTTTGATGTCTTTTTCTAAAATAATATTTTTTTCTGGGATTCCAGTTTCTTTTGAAATTTCTTTTTTACGAATAGCTGCAAATAAGTGACCTTTTTTGCTAGCATTAACTTTTATTTCAAATTTTTGTTTATTAACTTTTTTTATAATTTCGTAATTTTGAGTAGAAGCAATTTCTTGTTTTTTTATATTATTTTTTTCAGAATTTTCTTTTTCTTTAATCACTCCCGAAGTAGCTTCTCTTGCTAATAAATTTTTTATTAAAAAATTTCTACCGTATCCTTCTGAAACTTCTACGATATTTCCTTTTTGGCCAACTTTTCTTACATTTTGTAATAATAATACTTTCATATAAATTATTATAACATAGTGAAGTGAGAGTCAAAAATACAAAAAAAGAATGAATTTTGATATTTTAGACTGAGTAAAAAACTATTATATCTTTTTATATAATATGTCTTTTAAAAATTGTAATTTAAATTTGTTACGTGATATGTTATGTAACAAAATTTTTTTATTTTGTTATAATATTAAATTAATTAGCCATTTTAACTCAGTTGGTAGAGTACATCCATGGTAAGGATGAAGTCCTCGGTTCAATTCCGAGAAATGGCTCAAATTCTATAATTTAATATTTCAAAAGTTTAAAGTGTTTTTTATTAATTTAATTTTTACATCTTCTAAATCTATTTTCTTTACTTCTGAAATTTTCTTTACTATTTCTTTTACATATAAAGGATTGTTTTGTTTTCCTCTATAAGGAACAGGTGTTGCAAAAGGGGAATCAGTTTCAGACATAATATTTTCTAAAGGAAGTTCTTCTATGCTATCATTTAAATCAGCAAAAGTAATAACTCCAGGAAGTGAACACATAAAATTTTTATTTAATTTTAATATCTTTTTTACTATTTTTTCATCTTCGGTGAAAAAGTGAAAGTTAACTTTAAGGTTAGTATCTTTGTATTTTTTTAATATTTTAAAAGTATCAATATAAGCATCAGAATTTTTATATGATCTAATATGTAACATCATTGGTAAATTATTTTTTAATGAAAAATCAATTTGTGAAATAAATAAACCCCTTTGTCTTAGTAGTTTATTTTTAAATTCTCCCTCAGTTATTTTATTTTGGTTCAAGTCTCTATTAGGTCAATAATAATCTAGTCCACATTCTCCAATACCGATAACAACATCCTTGTTTTCATTTAAAAGATTTTGAAATTCCGTTTTATTGAAATTTCCTTTTTCTGTTGGATGGATTCCTATTGTTGCAAAAATATTTTCATTTTCTTTTGCTAATTTCACAGCTTTTTTTGAATCATTAAAATCTACTCCAACTGTAATAGATCAGATTTTTTGATTTTTCATTTCTTTAATTATTTCATTTGCATCTTCTTTAAAAAAATCGGAGTGTAAGTGAGAATGTATATCAAAATATTTAATATTTTCAAACATTTTTTAATTATATCATTTTTTATCTTTTTATTTTTTTATTAATCTTAATAACTTTCTTTATTTTTTTCTTAAAGATAGTAAAATAGTAATTAAGGGTTATTTGGCAATTATCTAGCTAATTAATACATATGGGAGCCTGCGTGAGTTTGCAAACCTTGGTTTGCAGCCTAGGGCACCCACTCTAGGATATTCCTAGGTTAATTGCACAGATAACTCTTATTAAAAAACAAACTTTTTAAGTTTGTTTTTTATTTGCTTTATTATTTTTTAAAATTTATCCTGCTTGTGTTCCAGGTCATGAATCTTTTTCTGGAGAAATAATTGAAAATTTCCCTCCCTTATCTTTCACTCCAAGAATCATTCCATCAGATTCTAATCCGAATATTTTTCGTGGTTCTAAATTGGTGACAAAAAGAGCTTGTTTTCCAGTAATATCTTCTGGGGTATAGAATTCTGCTATTCCAGAAACTATTTGTCTTTCTTCGTTTTCATTAAAGCTTACAGAAAGTTTTAAAAGTTTTTTTGATTTTTCTATTTTTTCAGCAGATATTATTTCTCCTATTTTTAATTCTGTTTTTAAGAAAGTATCAAAAGAAATTTTTCCATCAAGCATATATTCAATTTTATCTGCAGCTTTTTTACTTGTTTCTGAAATTTTATCTTTAACATTATCCATTTTTCCATCAATGTCATTTCCAAAATCTTTTATTGATTCTGTAACATTTTTAATTTTTTTTGTTCCTAATAATCTTTTTAAAAAGTTCATATTTTATTTTAATTAGTTTGTAATTATTGTATTATATCTTTATTAGTCTAAAAAATCTATTTTCCTAATGCCTTTAAAGCATATTTGATTTTTTCACTAGTTGTTTCTCCTTGAGCATCTTCCAAAACATTTCTTATACTACTTCTTTCAAAACCAAGAGCTTCTAATGTTTCATAAATTTCTAAATCAAAAGAATTTTCTTCAGATTCTTCTAAAATAATTTTATCTATTTTATTTTTTAATTCTAGAATTATTTTTGTAGCATTTTTCTTCCCAATACCAGATACTTTAGTTAATTCATCAGTATTTCCTGAAATAACAGCTCTTTTAAGGGTTTGTGGAGAACTAACACTTATGATAGATAAACCTACTTTAGGGCCAATTCCAGATATTGATATTAAAAGTTCAAAAAATTTTAATTCATTAATCGTTTTAAATCCATACAAATCAGAAACAGTTTCTCTTATGATATGAGATGTCCATAAAAATATTTCTTTATTTTTTTGTAATTCATTTATTAAAGATCCAACAAATATTTTGTACCCTAGATTAGAAGTTTCTAAGACAATATAGTTTTCTTCTATTAAAATAATTTTTCCATTTATTGAAGATATCATCTTGCTTTTTTAATGATTTTAGTATAATATATATCTTCAATTATGGCAATTATAAAATCAGCGAAAAAAAGAATAAGATCTTCTGAAAGAAAAAGAATTTTTAATTTAAGAGGACTTAGAATAATGAAAGAGGAAATTAAAAATTTTCTTAAATTAATTGTTGCGAAAGATGTAAAAGAAGCAGAGAAAGCAATGCCAAATGTTTCTAAAAGTATAGACAAAGCAGCAAAAAGAGGAATTATTAAAAAAAATAACGCAGCTAGAAAGAAATCAAGATTAGTTAAGAAAATTATAAATTTAAAAAAATAATTAAATTTAAAATTTTAAAAAAATAATAGATATTAAATCTATTATTTTTTTTTGAACTATTTTTTCAAAAACTTTTCTGGTATAATATCTCTCATTGTATTATTAATATAATGTTCTCCGCTGGTAGCTCAGTTGGTAGAGCGCAGAGCTTATACCTCTGTGGTCCTAGGTTCAAGTCCTAGCCAGCGGACAAAATAATCGAATATTTAAAATAAATACAAAGTAAGTGTTTATTTTTTTGTTTTATAATAGATTGTTGATATAATCTATAGAATGAATAAAAATTTAAAACAATATTATCCAACTACTGGAGCGATAATATTTATCATAATACCTATTATTTCTTTTATTGTTTATTTTATAGCTAGAGATTATTTTATAATAAATAAGGCTGATATTTTAGAAACAAGATTAGATAAATTTGTTCAAGTTTTAAAAGTAGAATCTATTGAAAAAGATACTGATGGTGATGGTTTATTGGATTGGCAAGAAAGATTATATTCTACAGATGAAAACAATAAAGATACTGATGGTGATGGTATTCCTGATGGAAAAGAGGTAAAAATGGGTACAGATGCTACAGACCCATATAATGAAGTATTTGAAATATTAAAAGAAGATAAGTCTGTGGATTCATATAAAAATGATGAAAATCTTTCTTCTACAGAGATGGTTTCTCGTGATTTTTTTATGAAGTTGATGGAATTAAAGGAGACTAATTTATCATTTAATGAAAATGCACAAAAACAAGCAGTTGAAGAGTTAATTCAAGAAAATAAAATTGTATTATCTGAAAAATATAAGATAGATGATTTAAAAATTTCAAAAATAACTGGAATTAAAAATTTTAAGAATAATTTATCTAACATATTGAAAGATTATAATTTTAAAACTTTTCAAGATGAAAGATATTTATATTCTAGATTTTTAGAAACTAAAGATCAAAAATATGCAGATCAAATAAATAAACAATTGGAAGAATATAAAAAATTGGAAAATAGTTTATCAAAAATAACAGTTTCTGAATCATTGGCTATATTATATTTAGAATATATAAATTCTTTTTCTTTATTTATTGAAGTTATAGATTCATTTGAAAATTTTAAAGATGATCCGGTTCTTGTTTCATCAATGGTTCTTTTGTATAATAAAGTAGAAAATAGAATAGAAGATTCATCGAGAGCTTTAACTTATTATTTCAATACTAATATTAAATAAAAATGTCATCAAAAATAATTATAAAAGTAGAAAATAGTCTTAAAGTAATATTTTTATTTTTAAGTTTTTCTTTATTTTTTTTAGGAGCAATTAACAATGTAAAAGCGAATGATTTAGTTAATTGTTCAGAATTATCAAATACATCTTTTAAATCAATATCTAATTGAATAGATAGTCCTATTTCAAATGAAATACCAATAGAAAATAATTTAGCTAAAGAGTGTGCTTTAGAATCTATTAAAAATTCAATGCAACAAGAAGTTTTACAAAAGGTAAGTAAATCAACAATTGATTGGGTGAATTCTGGTTTTGATGGTAGGCCTGCATACATGACAGATCCTTATGACGTTTTAAGATCTACAACTGAAAGAGTTGTAGAGGATGTTATTTATGGAAATGAAACATTAAAATTTGTTGCATCAGATTTTGAGTTGCCTTTAAAATTTGCTATTAATGATTATTATTTTAATAAAAATCCTGGTGAGTTAAATTATCAACCCGTTTCTACTCTTGATGAATCTGATGAGAATGCTGCTTTCTCTTGGGAAGGTTTTGTGAATTCTGGATTAAATCCAAATAATAATTTATTTAGTTTATATTATAATACAATTGATAGCATTGATGAGGTTGTAGCTGTTAGAGAAAATAATTTAAAAGAAGAAATAGAAAGAGGTAAGGGGTATTTTTCTTTAAGAGAATGTGAAGATGGTTGAGAATATGATGGATCACCAGAGGCATCTAAACATTGTAGAATTGTTACACCTGGATATACTATTGCTGAACAAGTAGGAAAAGCTGTTAGTTCTGATTTAGACAGAGCTGTTTTTGCAAATGAAACAGATGAGTTAATGGGTAATTTAGTAGAAGGTCTTTTAAATAAAACTTTAAGTGGTGGAGGCTTAGCTTCTATTTCTGATCCTGATTATTCTTCTATAGATTCTAAATCTGATATGTTTAATTTAGAAAAAGAAAGATTGTTGATTCAATTTGATACTAGGATTTATGATGTAGCAATCAAAATTTTAGAAAGTGAAAAAAGAACCTTAGGTTTAGTAAAAAATATTTTACAAGAATCAATATCCTGTTGGAATGATAAAGATGGTGGTCAAAAAAATGCAGAAGTTTTTTATAGTAATTCTTTAAGTGATAATGAATATGAGATTTTAACTAAAACAACAGTTTATAATCATATGGATTATGTTAATAATAATGATTACTTTTTGGATTTAGAAAAAGATATTGATAAAATTAATCAAAATATTTCATTGTTAAAAAGTGAAAGATCTAAAACTGAAGAAATTCAAATAATGATTACTTTAGCTGAAAATTATTCAGGACTGCATGATATTGTTAATTATAGTAATGTTTCAATTGTTGATTTAAATCTTTCAAAAATAAATAGAAATAAATTAGAAAATAAATATAATGATTTTATTAATGGAAAAATAACTAGTTATAATTCTAGTAATCCTGTAAGAATGTCTGGGATTGGAACATCTAATAATTATTGCCAATCTTTTAATTTAAAATCCAAATTAGGAGGGATAGTTGCTGATTCTCAAAGTGAAATAAATTTAATTAATGAAAAAGAAATTGAATTTATTGATGAATATGATTCTTATTTTGATATGTTGAATTTAGGAAATTTTACTGAATTTGATATTAATAATAATTCAAATGAAGAAATTCCGGAATATGAAAAAAAAGTTTTTTATAAAGATATAATATCTTTAAAATATCCAACAAAAGCTAAGGATTCTGTTTATAATAATTTTAAAGATTTTTTCTTGAAAGAAGAAAAAACAGAATTTAATGATGGAAAAGAATATTTAGCTAATTTAAATAAATTTTATTTTGGTAATTTCTTTAATTATTCATTTAATTCATATCTTGTAGATAAAAAGTTAACATATAAGGAGGAGATTCTTAATAAGAGCCTTTATAGAGTTGATGGAACTGGTGAATATTGTACAGAGGATGGATGAAGTAGTTATAAAGTATATCTGCCTCCAGCTGTAGATAAAATAGCCTTATTATTTAAACCAGAAAGAAATATCTTGCATAGAGTTCATTTAACATATAATCCGACAAATACAATAAATCATGAAAATGCTAAAAATTTAGTTTATGAAAATATTTCATCAGATAATAATCATTATGGTTTAACTGATCTTTTTAAAAATGAAAAAACTGTTTTAATGAATATAAAATATAATGGATCATTTTTGGAAGATAAAAAGATTGGAGTTTCTGTTGGGGGTCTTGTTTTAGGAAAAGAAGAAATAAAAGAATATTTAGGAGATAGTGGAGGTTGGATTTATATAGATATTGCTCAAGATTTGGATGCTTTAGGAAAACAAATTTATTCTAAAGATAATAAGGTTAAAATATTTTACTATGTAGATACTGATACTCATGTAAATAAATATTCTGATTGATTGGAAAATTTGGATTTATATATTAAGGAAAAAGGAGTTTTGGTTATTGAAAATAAATGTGATTAATTTTTAATTTAAATTTATTTAAATTGAAAATTAGGATTTTTAAGTTATAATATATTTATTATGTTATCTTTTTCAGAGAGTAAATTAATGGAAGCTTATACTGGATCAAGTCCTGCCGTGAAGTCTATTTTGAATGATGTTTGAATTCCAGAATCAGTTGAAATTATTGGTAAAAAGTTTAAATTAAGAATTGATAAAATAGGAGAGTTAATTAAAATTATTGGATTTGTTACATTAGATTTAGTTTCTATTTCAAAATTTACAGATATTGTAGAAGAAAATTTAGAATTAAGTAGAAGTAATGCGGAAGATGTTGCTCAGGAAATTGATGAATATGTTTTTTCAAAAATAAGAACAAAAGTGAGGGAGTATAACAGTAAAGAAAAGTCTGAAGAAATAAATGATGATAAAAGTTCTCTTATTGGTGGTTTAAAAAATGAAGCAGAAGATTTTGATAATAAATTAGATTCAAATATTCAAACAAATAAGAAAATTTCCGTAGATCCTTATAGAGAAATTACAGATTAATCTATTTATTATTATGGAAAAAGTTAATAAATATGCCCATGAAAAGAAGGCTGAAAAGATATTGTTTAAATTTTTTATTATAATGATAATGGTTTCTGGAGCTATAATTTATTTTAATTAATTATAAAGCTACTTTTAAATAAGTGGTTTTTTTAATTCTTGACTTTCTTCTTTATGTTTGTTACGTTTAATATATTGACTATTAATAAATAAATAAGTTTAATATATTATGTCTGGATCTGTATTTTTAACAAAAGAAGAAGCATATAAATCTTACTTAGGTAGAAAGTTTTTTAGTGAAAATAAAAGAGAAAGTAAATCCTTAGTTAAAAATAAGTTTTATAAAAGTGATATTAAAAATATTAATGAAATTATTAAAATTAATAATGGTGAACTAACTAGTGAAGAGTTTTTAGGGTTAATTGAAAAAGCATATGGGAAAGGTATGAAGTTAACTAATGAAGTAAAAGAATATATGGATTTATATTCTTTTGTTGAAAATAAAAGAGAAAGTAAAGAGATTGATCAAAGAGAAATATTTTTAAATAAGCATGTTGATTTATTTATTTCTAAAGTTAAGGGTAATTTAAATGTTCCAATTAAGAAAGAAGAAGTTTTCGAATATTTCAATAATAGATTGAAAAATTCTATAAACAATTCTTTAGCAAATAATATTTCTATTTATAAAGAAAATACTGAAAATAATTTAATGGTTTTAGATAGGTTATTTGATCAATATTATGTAAATCAATTAGGTATTACTTTAGAAAAAGAGGTTTCTTTGAGTAATAGTGAAGTTGGTGTTAGGTTGATTGCAGTTGTTTTAGCAATAGGGGCTGCGATGTTAGTAAAAAATTTATTACCAACTGCGGATGCTACAATGAACTCAATAAATTCTGGTTATGAAAAACAACTAAATGAAATAAGTGCTATAAGTGAGGAATTATCATACGCTACTGATGAGGAAAGAGAGACTGCTGTTAAAGGTACTAAAACAGAGGCTGATTCTAGTAAGAGTAATGATAATGAATATGTTAAAAAAGAAACAAAATATGAGTTAAATGAAAGACTAATGATCATAGAAAATCCTGAAGAATTAGCTAAGCAAGAAGAATTATGTAAATTTTTGAAAGATTTAGATATAAATAATGGATCTGATATGACTGATGGATTAGATGAAATATCAAAATATTTAAATGGAGTTTATGGTAAAAAAGAAAAAAGTGAATCTTTTAAAAAAGTTTATTTTAATGCAATAGAAAAAAAAGGAAATGTTAAAAAATTAAAAGATATTGATTCAATCTATAATGTGATTATAGCTTTTGAGGATGTTGTTTATGAGGGTTCTTATCGTACTTTTGAAGATATTTCAATAATTAGAAATTTTTTAGCACAAATTGAAAAAAAACATAAAAATATTATTGAATATATATTAAGTATTTAATTTATATTATTATTTGTATTTAAAGTGTCATTTATTGTTTTCTTTTATACAGTTTTCGTCTTTTTTAACACTTGCTTCTTCTTTCAATTGTTCAAGTTTGATTTTGCAAGATATTTCATCGTTAAATAAATTAGAAATTTTTAACGAATCGATATTTGGTTCTTTATAAAAAAAAATATATTTTATAGGATTAGCTGTAATTTTTTTAATACAAATATTTTGATAAATTTGAAAACCATCATCTTTTTTCTCCTTAAGAACTATTTTGCATTGATCCATGGATTTCATTATATTATCAGGGTTGTTATATTCTGTATAACCTCCACAAAAATTACTAATACCTTGAGATTCAGCGTTTTCATAATTACCATTTGGACTCATTATATTTCCATTAACAGCACATTCTTTTGCTTCTTTATAATCTTCACTTTTTATCATTTCTCTGTATGCAGCCCCCTCAACAACAACATCTCCACCAAGAGGTTTAAATCTAACATTTAGAACATCAGGATTAACTATATCAAAGAAAAAGAAAGAGATAGCAAGAAGAGCAATGGCTCCAAGAGAATGAGTTATC
>Ga0208647_1000099_pt1 | contig 38027 bp, 67 predicted proteins | sample AntAceMetag02UKA_FD_184765 | JGI IMG/M metagenome (GOLD analysis project Ga0208647, IMG submission 184765) | Saline lake microbial communities from Ace Lake, Antarctica - Antarctic Ace Lake Metagenome 02UKA (SPAdes) (version 2) | ecosystem: Environmental > Aquatic > Non-marine Saline and... | reverse complement strand
AATTATTTTTTTTAGAATTACTTATTTTATTTTTAAAATTAATATCTGTTTTTTGAAATTCAGATATACATTTATTACAACAAAATTGTCTAAAACCAGCACCAATATTTTTTAATTTAACAATATTATTACATTTTGTATTTTTACATACAGGAATTTCTTTAATATTATTTAATAACATATATAAATTTATTTGATAATTATCTTTTATATTATTATAAATTTCAGGAAAATGTTTTTTTATTGTTTGAGAATTAGATCGTGTATTTTTATACATTCCATCAGGATAAACATATTCTTTTAATTTTTTTAATTCTAATTTATTTAATTTTTTCATTTTGACGATTTAAGTATTACATTTTATATATTATATTAAAAATTCATCAAAGGGTTTCGAAATATTAAAAAATGAAAATAAAAATAAAAAAAGAGGGTATTTAATACCCTCTTTTTAAATTAATTAATTATTTAATTCTTAAATTAATGCTCCAGTAGAAGTCTTAATTTGAATAGTTAAATATTGAGTTTCAGGATGCCATCCAGCATCTACAAGAGCATACCTCGACTTAATTATTACTTTTGGTGCTCCGGTACCCTCTGTAATTAATTTGACGGACTCGGCCATAAGGTAGGGACAGAATACAACACCTGGTTCATCGCTCGCACCTTTTCTTCCAACTAATACTCTAGTATCTTCATAAATCATATTAGGATCAACATAAAGTGTCATTCCTGATATAGTTCCTAAAGGATATAAAGAACCATTAGTTTGGTTAAAAGTATTAGCAATAGGTGAAAATGCATATTGCGCATTAGATTGAAGTGCTGTAGCCATTTTAATGTTTGTAACAATAAAATTAGCAGGGCCTCTTCTACCTCTTTGAGCAACTACACTACCAGCTCCCATTATACGTGCCATAATTCTCTTGATTGCAGTATCTTCATTCTCAAATGAAGTTGTTGCAGCAACAGGAACAGCTGTATATCCTGGAATAGTCATAGTACCAGAAGTATCGGTACCTTCACCTGGATAAGCATAAGCATTAGAAGTACCTGCAACAGAAGAATCTGTTCTAAGGTTAAAGTTAATACCTTCAACTTCATTTGCTTTAATATGATTTTTCCATCCTAGACCAAATGCTCTAGAAAGAATATGTTTATTGATAGATTGAGAAATCTCATTAATACCAGCGTTTTCAATCATTGCAATAACATCGATTCCCCATTGTTTATTAAGATCTTGTATTTGTTCTTGTGTAACAGATACAGATACTTGATAAGTTCCAACTTGGATAAATTTAGTGAAAACTTGTAAACCAAGAGCTCTTGGATAAACCATTTCACCAACTCCTCTTTCCATTGGTTCGTAAAGTTTAGTACCATCTACGAAAGTACCATCCCAGTCAGCATTATCTTGAGCACCAGCTCCAGTAAATCCTTGTACTTGATCTTCAAGAGTTGATATTAATGAAGGATAAGCACTGATTGTTCCACCATATGCAGAAGCATCAGTAACTACAATAACTGTAGTTCCATCAAAAACTTCTCCTAAATTAGTAGCTGTACTAAATGCGCCTGTTTTAAACATTCCAAATGCATCAATACGAGATTTACCAATATAAGTTGCATCAACTTCGCTACCAGCAGCATTTTGGAAAGTTACACCATCACCATTAGTAAGAGATGCTCTAAGTGTAGATGCATCAGACATATTAATTTTAAAAGAGTGAGGAGCTTCATAAGCTTTCCATGCAGGATCATTAGAACCAGCAGTAGCAGGATTACCTGTTGAAGGGTCACGAGCAGGTTGTGCACCGTAAGGTTGTTTACCACCAGCATAAACATAATCAAGATAAGAAATAACTCCTGTAGGACCTGGCATAGGAACTACATTTACGATATCAAATCCAACAGTTCTTGCCGCCACTTGAAGTGACATAGGAAGTAATGCAGGCCATTTATCACCAGAACCTTTAGCATCAGCTCCACCGAATTGAGAACCAGTTGTTGCAGCTGTAGTAGCTGGTTGTGCGTTACCTACACCTGGTACGTTATATAACGTAGCGTAAGGAGTACTAACACCACCCATTGCAGCTTCATTAAGTGCATGATAGTGAGCGTATTTAGAAATCCATGATAATTTACTTTTATCTTTAATATTAGTAACTTGTTCTACCATTGGAGACCATTTTGCTTCAATTTGTTGTTCATTCAATTGTTTCATGATATATTTTTATTTATTTTATTTATTATTTTGTTAACTTAGCATTAAAGTAACTTAATGCAGAATAATTTTAGTTATTATATTTTTTCATTGATTCACCAATAGAAGAAACATAAGAATCTATTTGTTGCGTTGCTTCTTCAGGAGTTTTGGCAGTAACAACTTCATTTAAAAATGAAGGTTTGTTATCTAGTCCAGAAGTTTCCCAGAAATTGTTAATTTGATATTGAGTGTCTAAATCATAAAATTCTGCTCTTGCATTGATAGCTCCTTTTTGTGATTCATTTGCATTTTCATACAAAGTTACATACTTTTTAGGGGCTGTTTTTAACCATAAAGGATTTTCATCAACTTCTTCGTTTAATTTCATTGCACTTTCGAATAATGATTTAAGAACACCTGCATCAGTTGTTGGATTTTTAGATAATTCGTTTTCAACTTTTTGTTTTTGAGTTGGAGTTAAATTTCCAAATTGTCTTCTTTCAGATTCAGTAACGATATTTAAGAAAGGATGATTCTGAATAAGTTTATTATCTATTTCTTTTTCTTTTTCGAGACCATCGATAATTTTACTTAATTTTTCATCTAAATTAGAGCGTCTTTTAGTAACTCCCTTAGATTTATCAAAATCTTCTTTTAATTTTCCTACTGGTTTAGTGTTTAGTTTTAGGTTTTGATCACTCTTATTTTTAGCAGTAGGTCCGTCAGCTGTTAATTTAACAACTGGTCTTACTCCAGCTTTATGTGTATCAAGAGTCATAATTCCCTTAATTTTAGAATTCTTTCCAATTTTTAGAGATGGTCTGTTTCCATCAAGAGTTTTTAATTCTTTAGGTTTATTATTACCCGGAGCTTTTCCTTTTCTAAGTTTTGAAATAATTGTTTTTGTTTTTGAATCAAATTCAACACCACTATCTTTTCTTGTATCAGTAGCTACTTTAGAATTACCAGTAGTTTTAACATTGGTTATAATTCCTAAACCAGGTACGCCTTTAATTCCAAGAAGATCTGATTCATTAAGAGGCTTCTTAGTAATTCCATGTGTGTCTAACATTTTAATAAGATTTTCTTTTAATTTAGGATTTGCTTTAGATTCAGAAACTAATTCAATATATTCAATAAGTTTCTTAGCATCTCCCTTTGTCATTGCTCTTCCAAACATGTCCTCAGCCCAATTAGCTGTAACATTTGATTGTTGAGCAATAGTTGATGTCCAATCATGCATTTCATTAATGGCTTTAGCTTTTTCTGCGCCCCATTCATGAAGAGCGTTAACTCCTTTAGAAATTTGACCGTTCCATTCATTAATTCCATTTAACATTGTTGCATTGAAATCTACTGTTTCAGCAATCGCATTAGTAACATTAGCATTATTTCCAACCCAGTCTTGAGTGTGATTAATAACTTTTGCATTATAATCAACAGTTTCAGTAATTTTTTTTGTTAAATTATAATGCTGGTTACTTTTATCAGCTAAGGATTGAGAATGAGAAGCTAATTTATTAACACCTTTAGCAATATCACTAGTCCAATTTAGATGTTTTTCATTAAGTTTTCGAAGTTCTTCAACATAACCTTCAACAACTTTATTAGTTTTACCTTCAAGAATAACATTCTCAATCGAATCTAATCTAGCACTTTGTTTGCTAAGTTCATTTTTAATAAAAACTGTCCATTGTTGAACTGTTTCTTCATTCATGTTTTTTTCCATTGTTTTCTCGCTTTTATTTTTAACAAGTATTGCTTCTTCTCTAAGATCTAAAGATGGATATTTATCTGTTAAATCATAAATAGAAACGTTTTCATTTAAAATACCTAATTCGGGAGTCAAATCATTATGGTCCTGTTTAAATTTAGTATAAGATTCGTTAAGTTGACTCATTTGATTTTCAATTCTAGCTTTTACACTTTCATTAACTGCTTGTAACTGGGCTTGTTCAAAGCCAGGTTTTGCAACTAAATCATAAGTATAAATTTGTTGAATAGAAACTGTTTTGTCTTCATTAACTGTACCTGCTGCACGTGAAGAAATAGAAAGAGGAATTCCAGCATCAAGAAGAGATTTTGCAATCTGTCCTTTAGGAGTTCCTTCTAAAATTTCAATACGTCCTTTAATCTGTCTTGAATTTTGATCATACCATAATTCAGAAACACGGTGAGATACATCTCTAAGAGCTACTTCAAATCTTTCTGGGTGATCAAGTTCACCTAAAAGATTACCACTTGTAATATCTTTTTTAAGATATTCTAAATGGGGAAGATATTCTCTTTCTTCATAAATACGTCCATTTCGATTTTCGACACCAAATTCAGCAAATACACCTTCTAAGATAGTTTTTCCTTTTTCACTTATCTTTTTCAGGTTTTTACTTGATCTTTCAAGTATTAATACATTTTTCATGCCTTTTAAATATTATTTATTTTATATATAAGTATTTATAATAGATAGTTAGTTATGTTAATGGCAAAAACTTGTGTGCTTTTTAGATATATAAATAAAAATAATCTTCATCAATTATGATGTTATTATTTTTAACACATATTATTTGATAACTATGAAAAAAATACACATAAAAAAACTAAATTATACAGAATATAATTATATTAAAGAATCAAAAATGGATATAACTATTTTTGATTATTGTAAACATGGAGATTTATTTACTACCACTAAAGTTTTTATTTATGAAGATAAAAGAAATTTATGTTTAAAATGTGCAGAAGAAGCACAAAAACAAACCAATAATATAGAAAATACATTTGATAATAACAGAGCAATTAATATTTTAAAAAATCCAAGAAATAAAATATCTAAGGAAAAATTATTTTTATGGTACCCATTTTTATATAAAAAAATTAATGGTATACAAGCAAATAGTTGGAATCAAAAAGTTTATATGTATATAAATAATATATTTATAATTCCAAAATGTGTCTGCGGAAATAATATTGCATTTGATACGAAAAAAAATATTTTTAAAAAACAATGTGAAAAATGTAATAGAAGCAAAGCAGTAAAAAAAGCATTAGATATAAGCAGTCGAAAATTATGGAATGATATATTAATAGAAAATTTTAACATAAAAAATCCAGATTTTTCTATTACAACAAAATATTTAATAATTAATACAAGTAAAGGAATAATAAAAATTAAAAAATATTTAGTACATCATTTAAAAAAATATGGGGTTTTATCTCCAGATTTTATTAGTAATATGGATGAAGAATTATATTTAAATAATTTTAATAATAATTGGGAATTATATAAACTTTTAACTGAAGAACAAACAAAATTAAGATATCCATTTATTTGGAAATTATTAGATAATAATAGAAAAAAATATAATATTATAAAATTTAATGAAATTAAATATTTTATTAGACATGGATTTCAACGACCTAAATGTTTGCTATGCAATAATTTTACGACATTTAGTAAAAGTAATCAACGATATAATACTAATTGTGAAAAACATAAATTTAATGTATTTACATCTAAATATGAAACTGAAATTAAAAACTTTATATCTACATATATAAAAAATGAATTGATTTTAAATACTAGACAATTTGGAAAAGAATTAGATATTTATATACCAGATTTAAATTTAGCTATAGAATTTAACGGGTTGTATTGGCATTCATTAAAAAATAATAGTTATCATTATGAAAAAATGATAATGTGTGAAAACAATAATATTCAATTAATATCTATATGGGAAGATGATTGGGTTAATAAAAAAGATATTATAAAATCTATTTTATTAAATAAATTAAAATTATCTAATAAAATTTATGCTAGAAAATGTATTATTAAAGATGTTATTTTTAAAGATGCTAAACAATTTTTAAATGAAAATCATTTACAAAATAATTGTGTGTCATCAATAAATTTAGGACTTTATTACGAAAATAAATTAGTTTCTTTAATGACATTTGGATCAAGAAAAATAAGTGGAAAATCTCAATATGAATTATTAAGATTTTGTAATAAAATAAATTATTCAGTTGTTGGAGGAGCTTCTAAATTATTTAAATATTTTCTTAAAGAATACAATCCAAATCAAATTATTTCATATGCTAATTGCGATATAAGTAATGGTAGTTTATACGAAATATTAGGATTTAAAAAAATTGGACATACCGGCATAAATTATTGGTGGGTTAAAAATAATATAAAATATCACAGAAGTAATTTTATGAAGCATAAATTAGTTAAAGAGGGGTTTGATAAAAATAAAACAGAATCTGAAATAATGTGTGAGAACAAATATTATAAACTTTATGGTGCTGGTAATTTAAAATATGAATATAAAAAAAGGCCAATATAAATATTGGCCTTTTAAATTAAAATAGTAATAAAAAATTAAACGCTTTTAATCAAGATTTCGTCAATCATACCATATGCCAGAGCTTCTTCAGAAGTCATCCAGTAATCGCGATCTGAATCTTTCCAAATCTTTTTGTAAGTTTGGCCAGATTGATCTGAAATAATAGTATAAAGTTCTTTTTTTAATTTCTGAATTTCACGAGCAGTAATTTCGATATCAGAAGCTTGTCCTTGAGCTCCTCCCATTGGTTGGTGAATTAAAACACGAGAATGTTTTAATGCAGTACGTTTACCTTTTTCACCAGCACATAAAAGAACAGCTCCCATTGAAGCGGCCATACCAGTACAAATTGTTGCAACATTGGCAGAAATATATTGCATTGTATCGTAAATACCAAGACCAGCATAAACAGAACCTCCTGGAGTATTCAAATAAATTTGAATATCTTTTGATGGATCTGTAGATTCTAAGAAAAGTAATTGTGCCTGGATGATGTTTGCTACATAATCATTAATAGGAACACCTAAAAAGATAATTCGGTCCATCATCAATCGCGAAAATACATCCATTGATGCGACATTCATCTGGCGTTCTTCAATAATTGTAGGAGAAATGTAATTACCATGAACAGAAGAAAATTGATCAAGTGTTAAACTTGAAATACCTCTTTCTTTCATTGCAAATTTTCTAAATTCATTTGTTTCCATAAAATAATTTTTTGTTGTTGTATAATTATTATTAATTAATTGTGAATACAAATATAATAAAAAATTCTTTAATAAAAAAATAAAAATTAATTTATTAAATTTAATTCAAATTCAAGTTCTTTAATTTGTTTTTCTAAATCAGTTATAATTATATTTTTATCTCTGACATCTGATTGAGCATTTTCAAATTCACTATTAATTAAATCTATTTGATTTTCAGCTTCTTTTCTCATATCTTCATTACATTTACGAACATCTTCAAAATTATATTCAAATGAATCATATAAATAATTAACATAATTATTAATAAAAAGCTGTTTTTGTTGACCTTCAAGTAATGGACAACATTCATCAATTAAATCAATTAAATGTGTTTCTATATCTAATTTAAATTGTTTTATGCTTCTATCAATATTTGGACATGTATATCCATAATCAAATCCCATTTTAATTAAATTAAAGTCTATATAATTTAAATACTTCATTAGTACAAGGAATACATAATTTAATATGAGATTCATTATGAATTTTGTCTCCGTGTTTTTCAATCCATTCTATTGAATTATAATCCCAATGACAATATATTGCCCAATCATTTCCATAACCCTTTTTAGTTATCCATCGCAACTTTCCACCATCTCTTGTCATAAAGATCCCCTCGGGTGAATTAGGTAACACTCCTTCAGCAAAAATTTGACCATGTTCTATTTGATCAAATTTATTTTTTGTTAATTCTTCTATTTTATTCATGTTTTATAATTGAATTAGTAATATCATTTGAAAATTTATTTAACCATTTCTCTCTATCATATATTTTTTTTATATCATTTGGTTTTAATTTATCTTTAACTTCTTTAAATTTAATTAAATAAAAACAAACATCATGTCGATTCTGGTGATATGCTAATCTAAGAGGTCGATTATTAAAAGATGAAATATCTAAATTAGAATTATTTTTTATCATAATTTTAACTAATTCTAATAAACCTAATTTACATGCCGTATCAAAAAGTTTATTATCTGACCACATACAATATTTAACATCAGATGTAAAAAGAAAAATTAATAATTCTTTATTTTTATCATATCTTTTCATTAAATTAGTTATTGTAGAAATTAATGAAAATTGAGAAGTATTACGTAATTCCTCAGCCATAGTATAAATAGACTTAGGTTTTAGTATATCACTTAATTTCATTTTTTTAATTTTTGATTCTTTCTAAAAATTAATTCTCTTTCCATATAATCTCTAATAAATTGCGCACCCATTTTTAATTTAATAACAGCCTTTAAATGATCATCTTCCATTTCAGAAATTGTAAGATATTTTAAAGGATCTTTACCAGATTTTCCAAAAGAACCCCAATATAAAGATTCTCTTATTTGAATAAAAGGCGCATTACTAGTAACAGATAATTCTATATATGGTTGTGCAGAATGAACATTTCTTCTTATATAATCAAAACCGCCATCTACCATATACTCTAATCCATTTTTATCTATATGTGTAACATAATCATGGCGAAAACGAGATGTTAAAATCGTTCCATCAGGAGTTTTAATTCTATTTAAAATTATTGCTGGACATATATCTAAATCTTGTTTTTGTTTTATTTCCCAATCAATTATCATTTCTTGAGAAGTTAATTTTTGTTCCATTTTTTTTGTATGTAAAAATTTAAATAAAAATCTAATGTAATTAATAATTCTTGTCGACGTTCCCAATCTTTAATTAATTTTTGTTTTTTCTTCAAAAAAGAATATTTTAATATCAATTTATTTGATATGTTAATTATCTCATTATTAGTCATGAATAAATTTTATTAATATTATATTCCTGAGAAATTTCCCATTGCATAATAAATAATTGTTTTTTTCTTGCATCAACTAACATTTTACTAATACCATAATAATTATTATAATAATTATTTTTAAATTTTTGTTTCATTTGGCTTTCCAATTATTTTTTCTTCATCACTAAAACTTGATTTACAAACTTTCATATCTTCTAAAGATAAATATGCACTCATAATCTCTGGTTCATATAATGATACATTAAATCTTGATGGATCTTGACAAAGATAAGGATAAAAATTAGCACCAAAAGCAATATCAGCAGGACTTCCAGCAACTTTAGTTTTAAAATATTCCCAATCAACAAATGATTCAGTTGCTCTTCCTTGTGCAGTAAGAGGTAAAAGAACAAAATATTTTATTTTTCCTTTATATTCTTCATAAACTTCTAAGAAATTATCAATAGTTGTTTTATCTCCAATTATAATATGAAGATTTGTAAAAACATTATTATCAATATAAGCATCAGTTGATCGTCTCCATTGTCTATCTAAGTGAGGATGTGTTGATACTGCAACGCCTCCACAATAATCAACAGTTGCCTTCATAATTTCATTTCTTATTTTAGCATCTGAATCAACCCACATACCATTAGTTGTATAATTTGGAACAATTCCCATATCATATGAAACTTTCATTAATTCAGCAAAATCAGGATGAGAAGTTGGTTCACCACCACCAAATGCAATTTGGAATGGCGTTTGATTTTCATTCATTGGTTCAAAAAATTCTTTAAATTTTTCAATAATATTTTCAGGATGAGGAACACTTTCAATACTGCTTTGATAACAATATGGGCAATTACCTTTACAAAAAGATGTTACTTTTACATCATAAAATTCAGGATAAAGTAATTCAGTTATAGGTTTTTTTGGATTTAATGCTATTCGAATAGTTTTACCGTTAAGGTGAATTCCTTTGTAATTATGTTCAGGAAAAATTCTAGTTTTAATCATATTAATTGAATTATAAAATTAAGTTTTGTTATAAAATAAAATGCGGCCCATAATATAAATGGTAATATAGTTGTATGTTTGTTAATTGCATAATATGTATTAGTTATTATAGAATTTGTTAAACACCAAATTTCTCTAAATAATATAGTTGTATAAAGTAAAGATAAACCAAATAAAATTGTTTGTATAAAAATTAAAATAAGTTGTAAAATGATTTGTGCATCATTCATATTATAATATTTTTGAAAATTCATTAAAACCTAATTGTGTATCTATATGATACACATTAATAGTTTCTCCATCAGCCCATATATGATTATCATCTTTAGGATGTGGAGCTCCACAATGTCCAGCAACTCGTATTTCATCACCAAATATATATTGGCCATTTTTTTTCTCATGTAATTTTGATGCTACTTCAATTGATAATCCTTTACCAATATCAGCACGAGCTATCCAATAATTCCAAGCTCTTGTAAAAACAAAATTGCCTTTTTTACCAATAATTGAATATGGAACTTCAGTTGATTCATTTTTGTTTGGATCAATTGTTATAATTTTAACATCAGCTTCTTTAAGTTCTAATATAATATCATCATCACAACTTTGAACTCCAGCTAAATTTTTCATATTATTTTACTAATTATTTTTAATAATAATTACAAATATAACAAAAATCTCTGACTTAAAAAAATTAGAGATTTAAAAAGTTAAAAATAATTATTAACCATCACCATATTCATAATATTCTGCTGAATTAAAAAATTTATCTAATAAAACAATAAACTTATCAAATTTAGGTTCCTTTGATACTATCTTAAGAAATATTTGTACATTATAACTAAATGTTTTAGGCACAGGTTTGTTACCATTATTAATTTCATCAACATATTTTTCAATTAATATTCGTTCATCTTTATTTGATAAATTTTCACCAATATTAAGTTTATTATAAAGTCCTGAATCTTCATATTCAGCACTATATTGTATAAAATCTGAAGCAGATTCTTTATCATATTCAGTATAAATATCAAACACTTCTTCGAGAGTATTTTTTTCAGATCCAAAGAGAGTTAGTAATTCAGTTAAAAGTTCTTTAGTTGGTTCAATTGAATTACTACAATTTATAAAAATTTCAGTAGAAGAATTAGTTATTAAATCTATAACTGAATGTATGTTTAGTTTAACCATCGCGTGTTCCATCATGATCTGTTGAATATAAAAAGTTTGAAATTAATTTAGCTAATTTATTGTATTTTTCTTCCTTTGCAGTTATATACAAAGTTGTGTCAGGAGTGAAATAATTCCATTCATTTTCGGAATCTTCAACACTGTTAAACCAATCAGGTTTAGGAATTTTACATTCTTTTACATCTTTAACTAATTGTTCAATATCAGTTTCAGGAGTAAGTCCTTCTGGTAATTCATCTGCATCCTTTTTATCTAGCCACTCAGTATAATGATAATCATCATCACAAAGAAGTACTAAATCAAAAACATCTTCACATTTTTTATCAATCCCAAATGAATTAAATAATTCATTTATCATCTCAATAAGAGCACCTTCTGATGAACCACTCCAAGTAAAAATAGTAGTAGATGAATTTGTAATTAAATCCGTTATAGAATGTAACGGAATAGCAATTGTTTTTTTCATATTTATTATTTTTTATTATGTTATATGTTTTTATTTTTTATCCTAAATGATATCTAGTACAATTAAATATATTTTCAATTGATTCTATTAATTCCCATGGAACTGAATTATCATTTTCATTTTCAATCATAACAGAGCCAACATTTTCTTTTGTTTCATACCCCACAATGAACTATAACTATACATAGTTTCTTCTTCCTTATCTTCGATAATATCATTTTCATATAAATCATTGCAATAAATATAAATATTACCGAACACTTCATGAAATTCTTTAATTGGCCCCTTTACTGGGTTAGGACCTAATAAAGTTCTATCATTAGTAACCCAATGAGAACCATATTCTCCATTACTAGCCTTTTTATTCCATTCATCTAACAATTCATGAAGTATTTCAGTTACTGTTTCAACTGTTTTATCTCCATCAATAACAAATAATTCTGATGAACTATTTGTTATTACATCTAAAATAGAATGCGAATTTACATTAAAAAGAAGTTTTTTCATTTTCTGTTTCCTATAAAAATAATTAAAATAGATAAAATTACAAAAAAAGCTATTATAGCAATACCTCCCCATAAAGGACATAAAACCCACCACCATGACCATGTAATAACTTCAGTTAATTTTAATATTATAAATACTATTGTTAATAGGCCAAAAAAACCTACTCCACTTGAACTTGAGCTTGAACTTGCCATAATTTATTTTTATTTTTATTTTGTTAAATATGGAACATTTATTTTACGATCTTTAATTAATTGTAAAGGGATTTTATTAATGCTTTTCCATAAATTATCTACTCTATCAACAAACAAAACTCCATGTAAATGGTCATATTCATGTTGTATAATTTGTGCTTTATAACCTTCAAATGTTTCTTTATGATATTCCATTTTCTCATCGTAATATTCCAAAACAATTTCAGAATTTCTTTCAACTAATGATACAATTTGTGGAACTGATAAACAACCTTCATATTGTTTTATTTTTGTCCCTTTTAATTCTTTTATTAATGGATTAATAAAAGTTTTTTTAAAATGAAAATTTTGTTTTTCTATATTTGCATCTATAACAAAAATTTGTAATGGTATTCCAATTTGTATAGCAGATAATCCTATACCATTAGCTTTATGCATAATTTCATACATATCTTTTACAATTTCCAATAATTTAGGAAATTTTTCTGGAACAGATTCTGATATTTTTTCTAACATCGGATCTCCGTATAATAATATTGGATGTATCATTAAAAATTGGGATTAGTTATAACCATGTCATAATCAGTAAAATAATCGAACTTTTTAAAATCAGTACGTTGCCTTTTTATTGCTCGTTCTAAATCCCAATTTCGTTCTGTTTGCATTCTATCTAATCTTATTTGATATGAAATATTTAAATACATAATAAAACAATTTTTTCTATCTTCAGGTTTTATATTTTTAATTCCATCTGTTTCCATTACAAAACCGTCTGATGTATTCCATTCTTCTAATCCAGTACCATAAAAATAACCATTATATTCTACCCATTCATAGAAAAAATCATTTTTTATTTTTTCTTTAAAATCTTTTTTAGTTAAAAATACATAATCAACACCATCTGTTTCGTTTGGTCTTTTTGACCTTGATGTATATGAAATATCAAACTTAAAATTTTTATTTTCAAAACGTTTTTTTAATAAAGTTTTACCTGACGCAGTAGGTCCACTTATTATAATTCTTTTATGCATTTATATTTTATTTTTATTTTTAATTATATAAATTTATAATTAAATAGTTTTAAGTTTCTTTTTTATTTTTTGATATTTTTACATCTTTAAAAAATTTCATAGTTATATATGTTCCTACTCCAGCTCCTGCCATAGAACTAATTAATAACCAATTATTTTCTACAAATCCTATTGTAATTTTAGCAAATAAAACCCATGCTATCATATTCATTATAGTAGCTAATTCTGTTTTATTTCGTGAAATAGCCTTTATAACATAAATATAAACAATATGCTAAAGAACTGTTCCAAAAAATGCGTATAAATGATCTTCCATTATTTTATTTTTTCTAATATAATTCTTTTATTTCGTTCTTTCATACAATAATCATAACATTGACGAAAATTCATTGCATTTATACTTAATGAAATAGTTGGTTTATTAATGTTAGTTGATGTTCTTCTTTGTGGATAGTTTAAATTAATAAAATTTTTTATTATTTGTTGATTAGATATTTGAGAACAACAATAATAAAAAGCAACTAAAGTATCATTTAAATAAGAAAGTTCAAATTGTAAAACTATTGGAAAAGAAATATTTATACCCCTAAAATAATCTATTACAATGGAAAAATTTTGTAAATTCTCCCATCTCATAAATGGTTTTTCTTCTTTTACTGGAGTTCCATAATACCTATTCCATAATGAATATTTAGCAAAAGCATCAGCTTCAACAAAAAAATCAACATCCTTTAATAATTCTGATCTTGATGTATCTAACATTTAATTTATAATTTAATAATCAATTAATTCTGTTCCAAATGTATCTCCAATAAATGTTATAAATTCATTAGACATAGTTCCTCTTTCCCATGATATAACTATTGATTGAGGTTCTTTTTCCTTTTCAGGGGCCTCTATTTTATATCCACGGTCCTTTAAATATGTAATTGCATCTTCACTATTATCAATAACATAATCTAAATAATATGTAGCATCTTCTAAATTTACACTACAACAATCAATTCCATATGATGATGGAAAATCAATTAATGCTTGATTAACAACATTACGAACTAATTCTAATGTTTTTTCTTCATCAACTACAAAAAGTTCTGTACTTGAATTAGTTATAATATCTATAAAAGAATGTATTGATATTATAAATTTATTTTTTTTCATTTTCAATTATTTCATTAGATATTTTGATGTCGTTCCAGTTGATTATTTTTCTATGAATTAATGATACAATAAATCCAAGTTTAATTTCATCATAAGTATCATCCCATCTATAATGAGTATTATATTCATTTCCTTGATATTGACTAAATGTTCTTCCTTTTTTTAATTCATGCTCAATATATTCCCAGCCTTCCATTATTTTTTTAATTTTTTCCGTTTATTTTTTTCTTCATATTCTTTACTTCCGACTAATGGTGATAATGCACCTGAAATTTGTTTAATTGAATCAGGATGTTTTAAATACCAATAAGCTAATCGAGTTGAACAGCCCAAAGTATTTCCTGAATGCCCTTTATCAAGATTTGGAACTTTTTCCCATTTATTATTATTTATAGAAAAATCTTCAATTTTTTCTAATGTTTTTAATGTATCTGCAATTATAACTGCTTCAGAACAACAAAATAATTCATAACTTTCATATTCAACTCTAAATTTTTCATTATTCTTTCTAAATGTATCGATTCTTTCTTGAAAACACTTAGGAAGATTATTGTATTGTTCATCTAATTTATGTTTATTTTTATTAAATGAATCATCTCTGTCTTTTTTTATTTTTAATACTGCCTTTTGATGATTTTTATTAATTTTTAAATCACTATCATAAAAAACCTTTATATTATTAATTGTTATTCCTCTTATAGTACTTCCATTAATAGTATAAATAATAATATCATCACCTTTTTTAGGAATTATATTATGTTTATTGTTTTTATTTAGTAAATAAAAACAATTAGAATTAGATGTACTAATATCATATCCGCAATCAACTTTATATACTTCTTCTATAGTTGTTTTTTCTTCCATATTTAATTATGTTGTTTTTTCATAACATTTTGTAACAATAATAAATCCAACTGTACCTATAGTTGTTGGTACAGGGGCTAATATAATTGGATTTTGAAGTTCGTTACTATATTTAAGTTTTTCAGTTAATTTAGTTTTTGTAAATGAATTATTCATTACAATTTCATTACCAATAATAACAGTGTTGTTTAAAAGAAAATTACTTTTTGGCGCACAAATATAAAAATTTGGAATAGCATGATATTGATTTAACATGCTTCCATTATGCATACATAACGGTGATTCAATATCAACACCAGTTATATCAGAATTAGAGCCCTCTATTTTACAAAAATCTTTTATTTCTAAAATATTTTTTTGTGGCATATTGCCATTAAATATATTAGAATGGCCTAAAAATAAATTATATTTTTTTAATATATTTAATACTTGATAATATAATATAAATTTATTAGATGGAAACGATTTATTATATCTGTTAATACTTTTTCGTATTTGTTCAGAGTTTAATATTAAATTTTTATTATTAGAACCATTATTAGAAATAATCTCAGTTTGTTTTTTTGCTTCAACAGCAGATTTAATATTTTTAAATCCAATAGAATCTAAAAATAATCCATTTTCATAAATATTTGACGATAAACGAACACAATCTGGATTGATTGGTTGTTTTTTAGATAATTGTTTTAATTCGTTTACTGCTATATTAAATTCAAAATGAACTTCATCAATTATTTTTGTATTCATATTTTTTGGTTTGTGATTTTTAAATATTGTGATTTCCAATTTTTAATTTTTTTATTCCATTCACCATAATCATTTAAATATGTTTCGGTATATTCTAATAATCCAAAGAAACCTATATCATCTCCACCATCATTATGTTGCATAAGCATTATAAAAGTTAATATAACATATATAGCTAATAATACACCAAAACCTATGCCAAAACCAATTGTTAATCCTATTAAAGATATTATAGTTATACATAAAACATTAAACATTATATACAACGGTATAACAATCCATATTCTTAATGAATATTCGACACTACCCAAAAAATATATAACATTAGCTACAATATATACTAATACAGTAATTAACCATATCCATGATATAAAATCAAAATATTTTTCAACTCCTCCACCATCAATAGCTGCTTGATTCCACCAACCCCATGCATATCCACTAAAATGTTGAAAAAAATAAGAAATTTTATCAATTATCATCTTTTCTACCTTTTAATGATTCAATTTTTCCTTTAATTTCACTAACCATTTTAAGGTTATTTTTATTTTTTTTGATTCTTTGATTCATTTTACGAATCTTGTTATTTAATTTAAACCTGCCCATAATTTTTTAATTTTATTTTATATTTATATAATTCAAATTGTTTTGTTAGATCTTTTTTTAATTTAATTATTAAAAATAATTGTTTATAAGATCTAAGATTTTTATATTTCTCTATCATAATTTTTACAAATATAATAAAAAAAACCCAAAACTAAAAATTTTGAGTTTAAAAAAAATGTTAAAAAGTGGACAAAAAAGGAATCGAACCTTCAACCTTCTGAATATCAGTCAGATGCTCTAACCAATTGAGCTACTTGTCCATGTAATATTTTTAGAGGAAGATGTAGGATTCGAACCAACGGGCCGTGTTAACGACCACGGCTTTCCAAGCCGTTCCAATAGACCACTCTGGCAATCTTCCTGATGAACCTGAGGTGGGGGTCGAACCCACATTTTCATCCATTATGCGTCTCTGGTTCCGAAGACCAGGCCAATACTCAGGCATTTTTTATTTTTGAATATGATTAACAAGAAGATTTATAGAATTATCTTTATCATTTGTTATTTGATCCCATTCATATTCTCCATAATCTACATTATTTATTAAATTATTATAATTTCTTGTTATAATACTAATACATTCACTTGTATTAATATGTTCTATATTATTTGAATTTAATAATGTTTCAATAACATCTGGAATAAAAAACATACATGCTATTTCTATATGATCATTTATAACAGTTATTCCTAATGATAGAATATGCTCTATTTCGTTTATATTAATATCTCCCTCTGTTCTAGGATGACATTCCCAATAATCTTCTCCTGTTGTTTCGATGGCATTATATAATTCTTTCTGAAAGTTTATATTATTCCAGTTATCAATTTCAGTAGAAGATAATTCTTTAGGTTTTAACATATCATTTAAATTTTCAAATATTTTTTTAGCTTTCATTATATACATTTTTATTTATATATTTATGTACATCGTACTGCTTGACTATTTTTCCATTTAATATATTTGTTAATTAAAAAGTGTGATAATAATAATTTTTTTGTATTATAATATTTACCTAAATTTTTATTATTTTCTAAATTATGTATTTCTCTGTGGCATGTATATTTGCATACCATAATACCTTCGTTCATTTGTTCTCTTGTAAAATTCCTTCTAAACCATTTATTTGTATGTAAACATCTTGGAATTAAATGATGAAAGGTACAAATATTTTTAGTACCACATAACTCACATATTATTTTACTTTTTACCATAATTTTTAAATAGGCATTTTTAGTTTAATACCATTTTTTTCTAATTCAGCTAATGTAATTTCTTTTCTTAAATAAGATCTTACTAATTTTTGATCAGCTAATAGTTTTTTCATGTTTTGTTTTACTTTTTGTTTATTTATAGAGGAAGAAAAGGGATTCGAACCCTCGCAAGTGTTACCTTGTACAGTTTAGCAAACTGCTGCGTTACCGCTGCGCCACTCTTCCGTAGTCGGTACAGATGGAGTCGAACCATCCTGTAACCAAATAACCTTTCAACCGGATATCAGCCGGAGGGTATATGTACCGAATTGTAGTAATAGTGGGATTCGAACCCACGACCTCGAAGATATAAGCTTCGCGCTCCAACCAATTGAGCTATATTACTATTTTGAGGTCAATTCCAGAATCGAACTGGATGCTTATCTGTACCAGAGATATGTTTTACCTATTAAACTAAAAGACCATAGAGGTAAGAGGAGGACCCGACCCCCGAGCGGCATAACCCGCTGTCTGGTATTCAACGCCAGTCGCTACTCCATGTAGCTGCTACACTTACCATTTTATTATTTTTCTACCTAATCTCCAACCATTTGGAACTAGATCTCCCTTATTTATTTTTTTACTTTCTTTTCCATTTGTTATCCAACAAGTTCCATATTGAGAATTTTTGTTTCCCTTTTGACTTATTGAATTTGCAAACCCAATTTTTTTCTTTGTTTCTTCAGAATGTGTCATTCCTAACCAATTTGGTGTATTAGGAATTCTTCCATTTTTATAAGTTTTTAATTGACCATTTGATAAATTTTTATAATTTGTTTTTTTCCAATTTAAATCATTTTCCCTAAGCCATTTCATTTTAATATTTCCCTTTAATCCCTTTGCTCTTTGAATATTACTATTTTTATTTAAATAATCCCAATTTCCATTACCACCATATGTTAAATTCATACAATAAAAATCATTTAATAAATCTTCAGTTATTATTTCAAATTCTCTATCTTTTAATTTTTCCCTAGATTCTAAATATTCTATTATTTTTCTATTATGGTTTTTTTTCCCATATTTATTAATAGAATATTTTAATCGTTTACCACTTCCTAAATAACCATCATTTAAATTATTTGTTGAGTGCATTCCAATATAATACTTATTTGTTATTAAACAAGTCGTTTTATAAATAAAATGATATTGTTTTTGCTTTCTTGGCATAAAATATATTTTATTTTATATATCTTATACCAAAAGTACACGGGTGAAAAACGAGGTTCGAACTCGCAACCTCCAGAACCACACTCTGGCGCTCCACCAATTGAGCTATAATCACCATTTATTTTCAATATATCAATGAACTATTTAATTAAAACAAAAAAGGGAAAATCTTTCGACTTTCCCTTTTTAAAATTTCTTATTTAAAATTTATACATTAGAAAGTCACCCACATTTATGTGATATAATCGAGCTACTAATATGTATAATTGTACGTTTCATTTTATTATTTATTAAAGATTTATTTTTAATTTTTTCTTTTTCTTAAATTATATAGCAAATATATATAAAAGTTTTGATATAAAAAATTATTTTAACTTATTTTTAACATTTTTTAATCATACATCATATATTATTTTTTTATATTAGCTTTTTATTAAATTAAATTTATTTAAAAATGAATGAAAAATTTGATGTATTTAATGATTGGTTTATAGGTATTGCAGGGAAAAACCCTAGTTATTATAAATTATTCAAAAAATTTTATGAAATTAAATCAGTTGAATTTAAAAGAATTGATTCACCAAATGCATATGCAAGGAAATTACACATAGCATATGACTTTTTAATTAGAAATAAACAATATTTATATGTTCTTCCCAAATTACCAGTTCAATATAAAAAATTTGATGAATTATATAATGATATTTCTAGGATTAAGCATATGAAACTTATGCTAAAATCTATAAATAGCGAACGACATAATAGTTTTTTCCCAAAAAGTTTATTTAAGGATTTTGATATTAAAACTAAAATATGTTTATTAGATGTTTACATTGAAAGAAAAAATAGAATGAAAAGAAATTTTAATATAAAAAGAATTTCTCACATTAAAGATTTTTTTAAACAACTTAATATTAAATATACTGATAATAGTAGTAAAGATTATAAGTTATTTAAGAAAAAAATAAAAACATTTGTTGATTGTAAAATAGTGTATAAAAAAAATAAATTAATTATAATTAAAATACATGATTATCACTTTTTTAAACAATTGCCGAAAATTAGATGGTGTTTAAAAAATGAACGTTATTGGGAAGATTATGTTGGTCATAATAAAAATTCTCAATATATAGTATTTAATTTTGATATAATTCAAAATCATGCCGAACATCGTATATCATTTACAACTTGGAATAATGATGTAACTTATTGTTTTAATAATAATAATATACCTCTTAGTGATACGATTGGTCAAAAATATTATGATAAAATATAAAAATTATAAAAATTAATTATATGAAAGCTAAATATATTAAAGAATTTAATGGTCTTTTTGGTTTTACAATTAAAAAACACCCCGGATATTATAAATTATTTTATAAATTTTTTATAGATAAAGAAAATTTTAAGGGACGACAATTAGCAATTAACTATACTAGAAAATTATACAATGTATATCAAGTGTTAATTTATAATAAACATTATATATCTATTCTTCCTAAATTACCTATTCAATATAAAGTTTTTGACGAATTATATAAAGATTCAAAGTTAATTGGAATAATGGATGATATGGTATGGAATATAAAAGATGGATATAAATTTTTTCCAAAAGAATTATTTAAACAACTTAATATTGAAAGTAAGAAAAAACTTTTATCTATTTATGCTGATAAAAAAAATAAACCTATTCGTAAATCCGAAACAATTATTCAGGTTAAAAAATATTGTAAAATTCTTGGAACTGAATATGTTGATAATACTAATGAACAATTTAAATTGTTTAAAACAAAAATTAAAAGTTTTCATAATTGTGAAATATTATACAATAAAAAGAAGCTAATTATAATGAAAGTTAAAAAATGTTCATTTTTTAGACAATTATCAAAAGTAGCTTGGTGTTTAAAATATAAGAATTATTGGGATGATTACATTTATAATGATAATTATTCTCAATATGTTGTTTGGGATTATAATATTTTGCCTGGACATCCAAATCATAGAATATCATTTACTACTAATTCTAAAAATACTGTATTATATTGTTTTAGTGATGTAAACTGTCCTATTAATAAAAAAATTGCACAAAATTATTTAATTAAAATTGGGATCGTAAAAAAATAAATTAAAATTAAAATTCCAATTTGAATTACTCCATTTTTTTGATTTAATGTAATCTGGATGCATTAAATTAGTTAAATGGAATTTTTTTTCTTTAGTATTAATATTATAATAAAAAGTTTTAATTTAAAATGAATTAATAATAATTCTTTATTAATTTGGCAATTTCGTTTTGTTTATTAACTAAAGCCATTCTTAATGCATCGTTATTATCTCCTACACTAGCACCTGCATCTAATAACATTTTGACTTTATCAATATTACCAGATTTAATAGCCCATTTTAAGGGTCCTCCAGCAAAACCTTCTATATTTACATGATCAATAAAAATTCTTACTATTTCGGGGGAACCGTAGTGAGTTGCAATTCCAAAATTGAATTGTTTAGTTGCATCATCCACTAAATCTGATTTAACTAATTCATATACAATATCAATATAATCGTTTCTAATTGCAGTAGTTAATGCAGCCTTTAAATTATTAATATCTAAATTTCTTTCACTTAATAATCTTTCTAGTTTTAAACGCTCATCACGTTCACTTGTTGAATAATATTTTGCTATTTCATTTAAGCTTTCTGGTATAAATTTCATTATTTATTAATTATTTTAAAAATCTGGAGTTGGCTCAACTTCTTCAGTTTCTTTTTCATGAGATAACCATTCTTTATTATGTTGTTTCATTATTTCTATAATTTTCCAATTATTGGAATCCATTTGAAGATATTTAATTGGATCAAAACCAACTGTTTCCATATTTTTCTTATTTTTCTCAATTAAGTTAAATATAGAATATACTTCATTTTTATTAGATACTATAGTTGCTAAATAAGCAATTCTTCCATTTAATGTTTTAAATCCCTTAAATGTTTCTAATGATCCATTAGATCGTTCTATTTCATGTTTAACTTCTGACCAATCTTTTGCTTCTTTGGCCTTTTCCATTAAATATTTAAGTTTATAAAATTCGCTTGTATAATTATTTAACATATGGGCATACATTAAATATTTTTTTTATCTTTCTTTAGCTGCAAAATCAGCATATTTAATACTAGTTTTACTAGAATCTTCGTTTAATTTTTCTGGAACTAATTTAATATGTTTCATTATTAATATTTTATTTTATATATTAATAAATTTTTTGGATATATTTAATTAATTGATTTATATTATCATCTACTTTTTTACTAAACAATCCTAGATTTGATTCTAAAAATTTAATTCTACTTTTTTGATAAATTTTATTAGGTATGTGAATATACTCTCTTCTTATTTTTGCTTCAGTTGCTAATTGATAATTATAATCTTTATAAAAACCTGCATTATCGGCATCCCAAAAAAGTGTTAATAAACGATGATTGGTTGGTCGTTTTCTGTATTTAGTAGTTTCAATCATTAAAACTACCCCAGTTCTAACATTATTATTTTCATAATCATAAGAAGCCATAAATCGTTTGACAGATTCATCTTCATTGTTTTTAAAATCTCTTGTATTATAATAAACATCATGAAAAAAAGCAGCTAATACTAATGTTTCATAATCTATGGGATTTAAGTCAAAATGTTTTGATTCTATATAAGTTAAAATATTATTTAAATGTGTGACATTATGATATACTCGGTGAGGTTCGTTCCATCCAGCATTAATAAATGGAATAATTTCTTTTTTTAGATATTTTTCTAAAATATAATTATATTTAATAAAGGGATCCATATTTTATTATTTAACCTAATTTAAAATACTTTTAGTTGCGACGACCGGAGTCGAACCGGCGATACCTTGCGGAACTCGGATATGAGCCGAGCACAATTGGCCTCTCTGTCACGTCGCAATATATTATTGTTTTTCTTTTCGTTTATTTATTATTTTTTTTATAAAAAATATAAGCCAACCTAAATATGTAATAGAAGCAAATATTTTTACAAAACAACAATATTTTCCACAAAAATAAAGTGAATCAGCCCCAAATATACATGATATTAATCCAACCCAAGCAAATATTAAATAATTAATAAATGTTATTAATATTAATAACAAACTAAATTTAATAAATAAATTTTTCATAATAATAAAATTTTGAGCGAGTGATGGGATTCGAACCCACGACCTCTACGTTGGCAACGTAATGCTCTACCGCTGAGCTACATTCGCATTGATTTTTAGTACCCCAATTGGGACTCGAACCCAAAACCTACAGATTAGAAATCTGTTGCTACTATCCAATTGAGCTACCGGGGCATTATTTATTAATCTCTTTCTATGTCTCTTAATTTCTGAATATATCTTGCTTTTTTTACTTCATCTCTACGTAATGTAGATTTTTTAGTAAATTGAGACCGCTCTCTTACTTCTCTAACAACTTTTGTTGCAATAAACTTTCTTTTAATTTGCTTTAGAGCTTTTTCAATTTCTCCATTTCTTACTTTTACTTTTAACATGGTTTTTTTATATAAAGTTTAACATCTTTTTGTATGACGTTTTTATCATCAAGTTCTTGTATATGGACATAAAGATCATTATCTTTAATCTCATAAAAAACATAAGAATTTCCAAATTCAATTAATTTTTTATCATCCACAATAACTTCGCCTTGTAATCTGTTTTTATCTACTGCTGTTGTCATATATCGATTTCTCCTTTCATGAATTTTTTTAAATCATGTTTAGTTTTTGTCCTGTGATCATATACTTCATTTCTAGTATAATTATATGTTCTAGTTACTGTTTGATGTTTAATAAGGTCTATACGTTGTTCAGCCTTTAATTTTTTAAGTTGTTCATTTTGTTTTTTCTCAAGCTTTTTTTTTAACCGATCTAATGCAATTGATAAATTTCTAGCTCTACTACGAGTATCTTGACATCTTTCCTTAGTATTAGTAGGTACATGGACTATAACAACACATGTTTCAACTTTGTTTTTATGTTGGCCACCTGGTCCAGAACCACGTGTATAACTAATATTTAAATCATCTACATTCATTACTTATATTATTATTTTATTTTATTTATTAAAATAATTCAATGTTATTAAAATTTAATAATAAACTAGGGCTAATATAATAAAAATTTCTCTTATAATCAGCATAATTTACTAGATTACATTGCCAGTATATTTTTTCATTTCTATTTTCTACTTCTAACCAATAATAATAAAAAGTTTCATTTGATAAAGTATCAGGTAATTGTTGATTAAAACGAGATTTTAATTTAACTTTTATTTGTTCTTTTTTTAATTCTATATAGTCACCCTTTCCACCATGAACAATTCGTTCATATCCTGTAGCAAATAAAGTTCTATCTAAGAAATATAAATTATGATTCATATTGCAAATAGTATTTAATAAGTAATTTCTTTTTAATTGGTTTTTTACTCATAAAATATTCATTTCCCTCAATAAAATCTTCAATATATGTAGTTTTAAATCCCATTTTTTCGAGTGCTGTTACATAAATTCGTTCTCTTTGTGCCTGAGCATTTTTATTAGCACTTATTGCAACAAAATCATAATCCTTTAAAAAATCATCGAATATTCTAAATATTTTTTTATATAATGTATGAACATTATTAACTTTAATCAGATTATAGTGAACATCAAATTTATCATCTAATTTTTTGCCATGTTTTCGTTTAGATGTTTTAGTTGTTATACCAAAAGCGGGAAAAACAATTATACCAAAATTTGTAGTTTCTAAATCAACTGAAACAAAATATTCAGATTTTTCAAAAATAAATCTAGCCAATTCTCTTGTTTGCTTCATCTATAAAATAAGTTTTTTTTCATGTCCTACTATTATAGTAGGATCAACTAATGTTTTATATCCTAATTTTTTTGCTCTTAAACAAAATGAAACATCATCCATACTAAAATCAACCATATTATCTATTTCTTGTTTCATTGGATAAAACCATGGATATTCCATGGATTCAAATACTCCTTTTTTTACTAAAGTAAAACCTAATCCAGTATAATCTACTTTTATTAATTCTTTTTTATCTTTAATATCTTTAAGTTTTAAAAATTTAAATGTTTTATTCTTTTTAAAATATTCTATATCCCAATTTTTTACTGTTGCTAATTGTATGCCATTTGACATAAGATACATACCTGACAGTATATCAATAGAGTCATCTTCTAGTGCTTTAACTAATAATGTATGAAATTGTTCAAAATTAAATATTTGATCACTATCAATCCACATCATATAATCATAATCAATATTGTTAAATGGTTTTTGATTTTTTCCTCCTACAACAGATCCACCTAAGCACATATTTCTTACATAGTAAATATTGTTTGATTCTTTTCTAGAAATATAATATTGAATATTATATAGTATACAATTATGTAAAAAATCAGACCAACAATCTAAAAAATTTCCAGAAAAATTATTTCCTGGCAAACAAAATACTATTTTTAATTGTTGTTGTTTGTTATTCTCCATTCACTTATTGTTTTTCTATACTATTTAATTCATACTCAATTTCTTTTGCTCCTTCGTTATTTGCGTTATTTGGATAAGGATATAAATTGAAATTATTTGGTGGTCCCTCAGGGATTCGAACCCTGGACCCACGCCTTAAAAGGGCGTTGCTCTGCCTGCTGAGCTAAGAAACCAGATGGAGATAGTTAAATCTCCATTTAAAGAATATTTTTTAAACTAATTTTACATTCACAGCATTAAGATCTTTACGACCTTCCTTTAAATCATAACTTACTTCATCATCTTCTTTAATTTGATCAATTAATCCTGTTACATGAACAAAATATTCACTAGCAGAATCATTATCTTTAATAAATCCAAAACCTTTAGTTTCATTAAAAAATTTTACTTTTCCTCTTTGCATTTTACTTTAATTTACTTTAATTTATATTAACCAATATGATTAATAATTGTCTCGGAAGATGGAATCGAACCACCATTCAATTTGAAATTTTATTGCCATTTCATAATTTATTTAGAATAAAATTTTTTTATATATTTAGCTAATAAATATATATATATAAATTTCTAATATTCTCCCAATATCATTTATATAAGTTAAACAGACAAATGTCAACGTTATATATTATTCCGAGATATAACTTAGTAGCGGGGGAAGGTAACGATCCCTCCTAATTTAGGTTATGAGCCTAAAGGTTCACCTGAACTCCCCGCAATATTTTTAAAAAGATGTGTTACTGTATTCCTTGCGGATGATTTGCAACTTACTTATTTAGAACATCTCTTTTTGGTAGCGGGGACAGGATTTGAACCTATGACCTTTGGGTTATGAGCCCAACGAGCTACCACTGCTCCACCCCGCAATATTGGTACGGAAAGATAGGACTTTAACCTACCGACTCCCTCACTGCAAACTAGGTTTTAACATGTATATTAACTAGTCTTTGATATTGGTGCTCTACCCTGAGCTATTTCCGTATATTTTTTAATCATTTATAATATTTATATTATGTATTATACTAAAAGTTTTAATAAAGTGGAAACGAAGGGAATCGAACCCTCCACATGTTGGTTGCAAACCAATATCGCCTGCCATTGGTACATGCGTTCCCAATTATTTCATATGATCATCCCATTCTTCGAGTGATTTTTTATTTAAAAAACTTTTAATTAATTCTAAATTTTCTAAATTAAATCGATCATCAATTTTATGTACTTTTAAATGCCAATTTACAAAATCAATAATTTCATGTGTATTAAACATTCTACATAAAACTTTATTATCTTCTTTAGATAAATGATTTAATGGTTTTAATCTTTTTTCTTCTTCCATTTGTTACTTAATAGAATTTATATTAAAAAACTGAGAAAATTCATTAGAGCATTTTTTCTACGGCGTGTTACTTACACTAATCCCCTATATATTTTGGAAGGGGATTCTAGGAATTTAACCTAAACTTTCCGGCTTGGATTGCTACGAAGTAACTCTTTATGTTACTACAGTTTTGCGCCTCAAGAAGGATTCGAACCTTCGACCAATAGATTAACAGTCTACTGCTCTGGCCAACTGAGCTACTGAGGCGAATTTTATTTTTTATTAATAATTAAAGCTGTAAAATAACCAACTAATATTAATAATATTTTACTTTCATCTGTTAAATAATAAAATAATGGAAATACATTTTTTAAGAATAATATTATACCAGACCAACATAATGCAGTGACTAATATAATTAAACATTCTTTTAAAAATGTTTTTGTAAAAACCCATTTAGATAAAAAAGATTTAATTTTCATTTAGCTAATATAATATATTTTAATTAAAATAAAAAATATTTTTAAAAATAAAACGAGAAAAAATGAAAAGAGTTTAATATAATACTTCTTAAGCAGAAATAATAGGATTCGAACCTATGATAAACCATCGATGAAACTCTTATCTCACTACGTTTAGCGGTCCCACCAGGATTCGAACCTGGGATACTTCCAACCATGGTTATATTTAAGACCGTTTATTAATTTATTCTCGAGTGGTCCCTATCGGACTCGAACCGATGACTCCCACAATGCAAATGTGGTGCTCTAGCCAATCTGAGCTAAGGGGCCAATTTGGCAGGCCATGAGGGAATCGAACCCCCACTCTGCGGTTTTGGAAACCGTTATGTTGCCAATTACACCAATGACCTAATTATAACAATGACCATACTGTCCTGTTGTATATAAGGATTACCTTAGTACAACCAACTAGAGTGTTAAGTTTAACATTGTTATTGTGATCCCTGATGGAGTCGAACCATCGATCTATTGCATGTAAAACAATCACTCTAAACCAGCTGAGCCAAGGGACCAGTTATTGTTTTCCTGGAAAACAATAAAACCTTTGATATTATTTCAATAGAACGAATCTTAATGATCATATCTAGCGGTTCTAGAGGGATTCGAACCCTCGTTTTTGTATAGTGACAGTCTAAATCCCGTTCGCCAGTCGAGCACATAGAACCAAATTTATTCAGTTACGTTTCAAAAGAAAGAGGCTTTACTGAATATAATGCGGTGCCGACGGGATTCGAACCCGCAATTTCCACCGTGACAAGGTGGCAGCATGCACCAAATATGATGCGACACCAATTAAAATCGAGAAAAATAGAAGAGGTTAACAGGCGGATTCTAACCGCGAAGTTTGATTGGAATTCAAATTGCTTACAAAAGCACGAAGTATCTCTTTCCGTTACTACGATTTTGAGCAGGTACACGGGATCGAACCGAGTCTATTCCAGCTTGGAAGGCTAGCGCACCACCATTTATGCGTTACCTGCGTTTTCATTTTTTGACTTCAATTTAAAGGAAATGAAAAAACCCCTGTTTTAATTTATTTGCGTCTAAAACAATTATTAATATAAAAATCAAACATATATTTTTTCATAAATTGAGATACCTTTGATGAATGTATATTTATAATAAATGATACTTGTTTAACCCAACCAAATTTAGAAAAATCTATATTAGAATTTAACATTAAATATTTTTTTCTAATTTTTGAAATTTTATCTTTAGTTTCTTGAATATGCTTTAATTTTTTACTATTGATTGATATTTTTGCTTTAGTTTTTGATATATTAGGATTTTTAACACATCATGTTTGATGACCTGCTAATTTTAATCCATTATCATATTCTTTATTACACCATTTACAATTTTTCATTTAAAACCCTTTATTTTATATATTCATTATAAGTTTGGTGCATTGTAACCCCGGTGAGAGTCGAACTCACTTAACCGCCTTAAAAGGGCGGAGCATGGCCGTTTTGCTACGAGGTTATTTATGTCAAGATGTCAATGAACTATTTGTTATTAAATAAAAAACGGGAAAACTTTTTAAGATTTCCCGTTGATTTTATATTATTAAAAATTTACTAAATTTTTATATAAGGATCAACAGGACATAGCTTATCTCCTCTGCCAGCATTATCCGCTACCATCCAATTTGCTATATTTTTTCTGTTTTTCATCGTGTTTTTATTTTTATTATATATTATGAATTTTTTTCTAAAAGTTTTAACTAAATGTAAATAATTATTTATTAAGATTGCAAATATACAACTTTATTTTTAATAAAAAAACTTTTTATGATATTTTTAATAATTTATTATTTTATCATGTTCTAATATTAAAGGATTATTTTCAATCCATATATTTTTTATTTTTTTATTTCTATTTGCATTTCCTTTATAAGCTTTAACATCATGTATATTTGGCGCATATTTAATATAACCATTAATATATCTAATTCCAATCACCTCGCCGCCTGATATTAAACTCAAGGGATTTATTCTTGAACTTCTTGGCATTACATTTATATCAATTGCTTTTGTTCCTTTTGTTGTTCCTTCTGTTGTTTCTTTCATGTGTTAAAAATTTATTATTAATTGATAAGAATTTTGATTTATCCAAAATTCTGGAATTTCATTAGTTATATTACTTAAATTCCATCCAGTTCTATCATATTTAGAAAAATCAAAATTCCCTTTTTTAGTTTTTACTATATATGTTTTATATTTATCTGGTTTAAAAAGTACTGAAGTAAAAGTATTATTCATAAAATTAGTCTTCTTTTATCCACGCATCAATAACGTTCATATTCTTTTTTACTTTAGCGATATATTTCCAAGGATTTGTAATATTATCGTATTCAGTTATTCTTCCATCTTTATGTTTTACACAAACTGTTCGATTACTAGTTAATGTATTTTTAGAAAAACCTGTAGAAGAAAAACCACGTTTTAAATTAAAACCTTTAAAAAAATCACTCATTATTTTATAATTTATTTATTATATAATAATAAGGTAAAAAGTTTTGGAAAGTTTATTTTATTTTGAAAGAAAAATTGGATTGAATTTTATTCATTACAAAAGATAGACTTTTAATTGAATAATAATCTAACAAATATAATATATAAGAATTTAGTAAATTTGGGTTTAAATTTGTAAAGGCTATTACTAAATTTTTAAACCCATGTGCATCTGTAACAGTATTTGTATCATTAATTATAGAAAAGCTTCTTAAAGTATAATTAAAAATATCCAATCCGCCAGTTAAATATATTATTATATTTTGTTTTGTTTTTATATCTAATAAATTCACTTCATAAAGTTGTTCGAAAAATTGTATATAACTACGAATAGTTCTTCTTCCAGCGTAATATTCAGTTAACATTAATTCACTAGTGTATGGAATAATAGGACTTATTAAACTAATATAAACTCTGGCTACTAATTTTATAGAAACTAAATAATAAATTGAATAAATATTATTATTTTTTATATCTTTAAATGTGAAAGATAATTTATAAAATGTAGATGTTATTGTTTCAGTAGGAACATTAAGAATACGAAAATTGATTTTATTTATATATGTATATATAGAAGAAATTTCATCATGGGCTTCTTGATAAAATTCTTGTTTAAAATTAGATATTAATTCTTTTTCAGATTTTGGTTTGAAACATGTCATTAAATAATTTCTTTCTCTATTATATATTTTAAATAATCTTCAATTTCTACTTCGGTAAAATTTTCATCTTTTAATTCTACATCAATAAGTTTAATAATTTTACGAAACTGTTGTTTTAAATAAGGTGAAAGGCGGTCATCAGCATTTAAATTAATCCATTCACTACTATAAATTTCGTTTAACTTTTTATTTTCAACTGATGGATAAAATTTTTTAAACATAATATTTTTTAATTTATATATCTAAAAAAATTAATTAATAATATATCTAAATAATTTTTTTTTATACAATAAATTATCAAATTTGTTTTTAACATAAATAAAAGGCCCAAAATTATAATATGTAATTAGCCATTCTAATACATGTTCTATACTCCCTTCCATTATTACAGTAACAGTATATGCAGTTTTTAAAATATCCGTCCAATCAGTTAACATGATTTTATATTGTAGCATAAAATCATGTTCCCAATCTTTTTTATTATAATATTTATAATTATAAATATCAAGTTTAATTTTAACTATTTCATTCGGTTTAAAATCACAAAATTCAACAAAATCTTTATATTTTATTTGTAATTGTTCTTGAATTACTAAATCTGATTTTGGTTTTAATATTGTATACATTAGTATTTAGATAAAAATAAATCAATGTAATTAATAATATTGTCTGTTCTTTCATTGTAATGACGATTTACAATATCAGCATAATGTTTAGGTCTTGGTTTTATAGTTACTGGTTTAAATGAAAATGTTTTAAATTCTATATTAGCTAATTCAAATTGTTTTAGATGAAATTTTTCTAATTCTAAACGTTGATTATTTTCTAATCTTCTTCCATTTTGAACAAAAGGAGCGCTTGAATCTAAATGAATGTATAAATCAATTTCGTTTGCTTTATTAATCCATGGTTCAAATTCAACATCTTCATCACATAAAAATTTAGCGTATGATTTCGTAATATTCATATCAGTATCAACAAATAATACTTTATTGGCTTGGCGAGTATGTTTAATAATATTTTTAGCATGCTCTTTTCCTATTAATCTAATAATATCAATATCTTTTGCATCATTAGTATTAGAGACAATTTCATCTCCAGCTTCAGGTGCCCATGAAGTATTATAATGTTTAGCTAAATGTTTACATAATACTGTTTTACCTGTTGATTCAGTTCCTATTATAGCAATTTTTTTCACAAAAAAGTCTTTAGCAAAGTTATTTAAATAATCCCAATTTGTTATTGGTTTTTTTCTTATTTTAGTAGCACTTATAGGAATGTTTGTTCGATCAAAATTAAATGAATAATGTGTTGCACCCATTGATTCTGCAAATACATATCCATAATTTTCTGATGTAAATACTCTATCAAAATTCCCGTATTTATTTTTAATATAAAAACCCCACCAAATAGATAGGGCGTCACCTGTTAAGTTGGGTTCATTTATTGTATCAGATACAATAGTTACCTTAGGATCATCAAGATATGTGCTTAAAACCCATTTAAGGCGATATTTGTAAGGGATTGTTTCATCTGGTAATGTTGTAATAAAAATAGTTAATTCATCACAATTGGTCTTTGCATAATCAATCAATGCTTCGTGACCTTTATGAAAGGGTCTAAATGAGCCTGTTATAAATCCTTTTATCATAATTTATCTTTTTAATTTAATTGAAATATCAACATTATGTTCATTTAAAAATTTGCGTAAAGTTTTTTTACCTGTATGTTCTCTTCTTGTTCCAAATGTTCCATTTTTACAATTTACACTTTTATCTAAAAATTCATCTAAATTTTTTAAACCACCAAATTTAGGATCAGTTTGCAAATTACATTTTTCAATTAAATCATCTATTGATTCAACCCAACCCCAACAAGCGTTAGATTCATACCAAAATCTAGGAAATGTTTGATTACTCATTTTCTTTTATTATATTAAATATTTTATTAACATTAACTAAATAATCATCAACTTTACATAAATAAAGATCACACGGACTAGTTGATTTTGCAGTCGATTCTATTCGTCCATATTTATTAGCGTATTTAACAAATACAAATTTACTATTAAAGTTTATAACTATTCCATAATTACAATCTTTATGATTAATATTTTTGTTAGCATGAATTGGAACATAAATTACAACATCTCCTATTTGTATAGGACTAGCTTCATCAGCTTCAGACTTATCATGTAAAAATTTATCAAATAAACCTAATAATTTTAAACTATTAGGTTTATTATCTAATATATTATCAATATCTTTTTGAAGAACATTAGATTCTATGTCTGTTAAAAAATAGGTCATATTTTATATTTCATTGAAATTAAAAAATTAAAACCAGCTTGTTGAAAATATCCAGGATTTCCATCAAACCCAATTACACCATTTGCGTAATATAATTTATCAAATATATTATTAATTTTAATACCCATGACAAAACTATCAAAATTTATGTTAGAATATAAATTTAAAATACAATAGCCAGGTAATTTATTTTTATTTTTAAAATCTATAAATGATTCGCCATTACATCTTAGAGACAACCCAATGCTATTATTTTTCCAATGATAGATTATATCTGAAACTGAAACAAATGAAGGGGAAAGTACTTGTGTTATAGTGGTGTTATCTTGAGTTATTTTGTTTCGAGAAAGATTCATCACATTTTTAAATTCTATATCATTGTACTTATATTGTATATCTAATTCAAGACCTGTTCTATAACTTTTTGCAACATTTGAATGAATAACATTTGAATTAGGCCCGTATTGTCCATTTAAAACTATTTCATTAGTAAAATCCATGAAATAATAATTAAAATTTACAAATAAATTTGGATGATATATTTTAAATCCTACTTCATAATCAATTACTTCTTCAGGAATTATATTATTATAATCGATTTCTATATATTCATCATTACCTCCAAATAAATCTGTTCGAGTAGGTTCACGATGTGTTTTTCCTATTCCAACATATGTATGTAAATGATTAGATAAATTATGAGTTGCGCCAATAGACCAATTTAAAAAATCCCAATTATGATTCAATTTTTTAAATGGATCGTTATAATTAAACGATGTTATTCTATATTGAACATCTCCATATATTTTTACTCCATTATAATTATAAGTTGTTTTAAAATAAGGGGATAATTCGTTTCTAATTCCTTTATTTTTATTATACGATTCATAGTCAAATGGAAATCCTAATAAATTATTATGATCTCGATAATATGTGTATAAACTGACTCCTAAATTAGTATTCCATTTATCATTTTTAAAATTATAATTAAAATTACTGCCAAACCAATTTGATTCTAATGCTAATTTATAAATTGTTTGTTTAAAATTTCCATCAAAATGACCAAAATCCATATTATACCAACCATTTAAATATGTATGATAAAAAACTAAATTTATATTATTTTTATTATAATGTATTTGATTATGTATATAAAGAAAGTCATCTTCTTCCCAAGATTTATTAGCATTAATTCTTCTATTATTTTTTATTGATTCTTTAGAAGAACCAACCCATGACATTTCATTAAGTTGTTTTCCTATAAATCCATATAATTTAATATTTGGTGCTAAATTAAAACCATAAAATATTGAATTAGATTTATTACTAGAATTATATTTATATCCATCTGATTGTAAAAATGATGCTCTAATCCACCCTTTCTTTAAATTTACGTTATATGATATATTTACTGTATTATAAGAACCATACGAAACTAAAAATTCAGATTTAGTTTTATCTGGTTCATTTGTATCAAAATTTATACTTCCACCATATGACGAAACTCCTGATTTTGATACACCAGCACCTCTAATTATTTGAACATCTGATATAGTTTGTAAAAAATTACCATAATTATTAAAATAAATTCCTTGATCTTCTGGTTCATTCATAGGAACCCCATTTAATGTTACATTTATTCTAGTTTGATCGATACCTCTTATTCTATAATAAGAATATCCTGTAAACAATCCATTATCAGTATTATAAGTTACAGATGGAGTATATTGTAATAAACCTGCAGGTTCAACCTCCCTTCCAATTAAATCTAAAGTTTTTGATTCAATATTTTTAAAAGAAAATGGTATAAACTTTGTTGCTTTATATGATGCTGTAACAGTAGCTTCATTTAAAATAACAGTATCTTTTGTAATGTTTTCTTTCTCATAAAAAGTTTGAGAAAATACTGATATAGCGCTAAATGCTATAATAATTAATAATAAGAATTTTAATTTTTTCATGATTTTAAGTTTAATTACTTTTTTCATTTAATTGTTTAACTATTTCATTTATTTGATCAAGAGTATATTCATCATTTGTGTATGGTTTTACAAATATTTTTTTCTTTCTATCCCATAATAAAGATTTAAATTTAGCATAAGATTTTATTTCTTTAGGTATTTCATTTTCATATTGAATTTCTCTATCAATACATTTTACACCATCCCAACTGCAATAACCTAAATCAGTAACTAAAGCTATTTTACAATACTCGCATCTACCATGATATCCATTTCCTGCAGATTCTTTATCTACTAAATTACCATGTTCATTTATAACCATATTATAATAATTTTAAATTTCCTGTTATTTTATCAATATCACTTGATAATGCTGGACCAATAGCTATACAAGTTTTTGTTACAACTCCATTAAATTCAGTTAAGCCTTTATCTTCAATTAGAATTCTGGGCAAATCTTTAGCCTTTTCATAGATTTCCATTAATTCTTCTTCGCTATTAACACTTAATGAAATTTTAGTAAAAGAACCATTCATCCATTTTTCTATAGGTGTATCTTTATTTATATGTAAAGATAAAACAGTATCGTAAAAAAATTGTTTTTTCTTCATCATATTTAAAATAACACCTAAAGATGCATGTGATCCTTGAGCAATCATTTTGCCTTTTCTCATATTAAGATCCTTACGCATTATTATTACTTGTTTTACATTACCCATGATTTTAATTTATAACTATTTCGTGTTTCTATACGATGATTATATTTTAGTTTTTCTAATTTGTTATTTATATAAGTTCTGTTTTGATTTATTACTTTTAATTCCATCTTATTTAGTTTTCTATTTAAATAAGATGCAGATGAAACATATACATTATCAAAATTAGTCTTTGTTAAATCTGCACCACTGAATGATATAGATCGAATCTCATCATATCTTATAGGAAACAATTTACCATATTGATTAATTTCCCAAAATTCTATTATGTTTTTAATTAGTTCCATACTAAATACTATAAATATTTTCTACTATTACATTATAAATAAAAGCTTTATCTTTATTTAAAGCTTTTAATTCTGGTTTATTCATTTTTCTATTATTATAACTAGCTGATTTAATATATGCATCAAAAAAATTGGGATAATCAAGTGCATTAATATTTGAAACAACAACATCATCAATTTTAGTATAATTTAATTTAATTATATTAATAAGTTGTTTATTTTCCCAATTGTTTATAAAATCCATTTATTTATTGTTATAATAAAAAGTGTTTTTCGATATTTTTTGTAAATTTAATAAAAAACCATCATTACACTCATTTTTAAATTCGATGTAAGAAAAATATAAATGCTTTTGACAAACAAATCCATTTATTTCTTTAGTACCATCTTTAGATCGATAAACTATAAACCAATAAGAATCGCCAGATAAATTATTATTATTTTCAGAAGAATTTATTGTAGAATTAAAAATTTTCTTAGGTTTTTTGATATTTTTTTCAGGTAAAGATAGAACATAAATCATTATAATAATAATTAATGCAAAAATTAATGCAACAAAATGTTGATTTTTAAATGATGACATAATTTTATATTTTTAATACATATTTAGCAATTTCAATTTCCTTTTTATCACCTGTATGTTTACCAATTGAATCTGATAATTTGATTGTATGCAACCAATCTTCTCCTTCAGGTTTAGCAGCAATGATTTTGATAACCATATTTAAGGGAGTTACACCAACATCATTACTAAAATTAGTCCCAATTCCAAATGAACACATTATACTTCCTCTGCAATAATCTTTTATTCCAGCCGCTTTTTGTGGATTTAACCCATCTGAAAAAATAATAACCTTTGTTCTTGGATCAATACCTAATTTTTTATAGTGGGCGATTGCTTTATCTGCAAATTCTATTGGATCTCCACTATCATGTCTTATTCCATCATATAATTTTGCAAACTTTTTATCAAATGATTTAAAAAAAACTTCAGTTGTAAATGTGTCAGATAAGGCTATACCTAAATCCCCCCTGAATACATCTACCCAATTTTCCATTGCTAGATGATTAGCCATTTTATATCCATACTTAGCAGCATGGAACATAAACCATTCATGTGCGTGAGTTCCAATAGGTATAATATTATTTAAATAAGCTAAGTGTACATTAGAAGTACCTACAAAGTTGTTAAAACCTATTCTTGAACTTGCCTGTTTTATAAACTCTGCTTGAATTTCATATGAAAATCTTCGACGAGTAGCAAATCCTGCAAAATGAATTCCATTTAATTTAAATAACGAGAATTTTTTATCATTATTTTCTTCACGTTTAGTTTCATTCCATGGATTTTGATCAGTCATTTTAAAAAACAATTCAGATATAAGAGCCATTAACGGGACTTCCCATAAAATAGTTCTATACCAAAACCCACTTATTGAAATTTCTAATTTCCCACCTGTTTGTATAATTCCAATTTCTGAAGAATCAAATCTATATCCTTCAAGAAAATCAATATAAGTAGGTGTAAAAAAAATACATTTTTCTTTAATCCATCTTTTTTGTTTTTTAGATAACCCAAGAATTTCCATTAATTTTATTTGCTTTCTTAATTCAACATCAAATCCTTCTGGAAATTCAGTTTCTCCTCGATTGATAAAAGCATATCTAACTTTTGCAAGTGGAAATTTTTGTATAACTGCCATTTGCATTGTAAACTTGTATAAATCATTATCTAATATGCTATTAATTATCTGTTCCATCTTTTTTATTTTTAAATATATGTTCTTGAAACTCATCTAACCAATCACCTATATTATTTATTATTTTTGAAAAATATGAATAATTATCTAAAACTATAAGTAATGTTATTATTGCAATTATAATGTTTATACCTGGAATAATTAATAAAACAAAAAGA
>Ga0208647_1000096_pt1 | contig 38532 bp, 41 predicted proteins | sample AntAceMetag02UKA_FD_184765 | JGI IMG/M metagenome (GOLD analysis project Ga0208647, IMG submission 184765) | Saline lake microbial communities from Ace Lake, Antarctica - Antarctic Ace Lake Metagenome 02UKA (SPAdes) (version 2) | ecosystem: Environmental > Aquatic > Non-marine Saline and... | reverse complement strand
CTAAAATGTCTTTTACTTTTATAGTTAGGATAATTGTGGGTTCCTTTAAAGAAATTAGTAAATGCTGTTTCTAAATTCTTCCAAGCACTTGTTAGTGCTTGTGAATCTACTTCCTTCAGATATTCAAAGACATTTTTATAGTAAGCTGGCGTTAGATATTTATGAGATTTTAATAGTTCAGGATAGTCATGGAATAGTTGATAAACACTTTCTTTCTCATTTAAAAGAAGGTTATGTACTTTTCTAACACAGCCAAATGTCTTGTTGATTAAAACTTCTTGAATTTCATTTGGGTATATTCTATATTTATATCCTTTTCTTTTCATGATATCTCACCTACTCCTTATTACTTTAGCTTATCTATTTTCACCTTGTGTTTCAATATATCTTTTAACTACATCAGTAGTTACTCCTCCTGATGTAATTAGACAAAAGCTCTTTGTCCAAAACGATGATTTCCATAGCTTTGATCTCACATTTGGAAAATTCTTTTTTATTATTCTTGATGTAGAACTTTTATAAGCATTTATGAATTTGGATAATTCTGTGTTTGGATGTGCTTTAAACAGAATATGCACATGCTCCATATCATGATTGAATTCCTCAAGAAAAATATTATAAGATTTTCCTATTGTAATGAAGCGTTCTTTCGCAAAATTACTTATCTCGTCATCAAATACATTCCTTCGGTACTTTACAACTAGAATGAGATGATAATACAATTTGAATACTGAATGATTATTATTGTCTAATTTCATTTAATCCCAACCTTAAATAGTTTTACTACCTATATAATATTATCTCATTCTATGTGAATTATTACAATCCTATTCATGTGAAAAAATTTATAGAAAAACGAACCAAAAAATAGTGGTTCGTCAGAAAATCGTGTTTAATTCATCCCCCACTTACCTTTACTTTGTTTCACTTGAAGAGGGAGTTTTCTTAAACTATTGTGATAAATAACGATATAAAAAAATATACAAAAAAACTTAGGAGGAATTACGATGAAACCAAATGTTCTAAAAATTATCAAAATGGAATACTTATCAAAACTGTTATTTATTATCTCTTTTGTAGCTTTATTAATAGTTATTGTGGTAATCACAATTGCTGAAGGTGCAGGATTGACAATTGGGATTGTCATTCTTATTGGAACTGTTACTTTGTTAGTACTAAGGCTAATGAGTATGGTTAAAAGTCTAACCAAGTATAAAGATGATAAGGTACTAGCTACAGTGAAAAATACAATGACAAACAATGGTCTATTATATATCTCTTATGGATTTGAATATAATGGAACTGAATATAACAAAAGAGTTCCTTTCTTATGTGGTCCACTTAAGAAAATGAAGTTATCAAAATTAAAAGAAGTAAATGTTGTATTTGATAAAGATAATCCTAAAAAATCACATATCGCAGATTTCTTTTATTAACATACATAAGCAAAACTCATAAAGATCTCTTCTTTATGAGTTTTTTTTATTCAAATTTTTTAGAGTATTAAGCGTTTTTAATAATGGCTACCATAGGGATGAGAAGGAATGCCATCCAACTCCATGCCCATAAACCAAAGAAATATCCTAAGATGAAGAAAATTGTTATTGCAATAAACGGAGATGTTGCTACCAATTTGCTATCTTCTCCTGCTTCTTTCCAAATAGCGAAAACAGGAATACTTAAGAATACAAGCCAAGCTACAGCCCATAGATTAAATATAAATCCAAGGAGTAAGAATATTGCTACTGAAGCAATAATTACAAATCTGTAGTCTTTTGGTGCATCTGCTAATGTGACTTCTATATTTCCAGTTATGATTCCCAGTATAACCAAAGGAGTGAAAGCAAATAATCCATAGGCCCACATATCTGGATAAGCATATCCAACATATAGATATCCTACAATTCCACCAATAAACAATAACTCCCAAAGTAACATCATTAGTTTATTTTTTTCATTTAATATCCCAAGCATTGGGATAATTAAGAATACTACCCATCCTTCAGTCCAATAACCTTGAAATCCAAGAACTAAATAAGCAATTAATGCAACGAATGGACTTAAAGAAACTGTTAAGTCTAATCCAGTTAACGTTCTTCTTGAATTCCATACACCTAGCATTGGAATAATTAGAAATACTAACCAACCTGGGTGCCATAGATCATGATAGAACCCTAAATATAAAAATAGTATTGTTGCAAAGAACGGACTTAGTGCAGTTGTTAAATGTTCGTCTCTTGTTTTACCCATTTCAACAACAATAGCAGTAACAGGAATAATTAAGAATACTAACCAACCTGGATGCCATAAATCAAATCCAAATCCTAAGACAAAGAATGCTATAAGCGCAAGAAATGGAGTTAAAGCAATTAATCTTTCTCCACCTGGTAAAGGTTTCTCAACTTTTCTGTATCCTTCAGCGAGTTCTCTAATAATACTTTTAGGACTACCAAACTTTTTAACGATTTCATCCTCATCCATTCCTTTTCCAGAATACCCATCATACATCTCTGCATAATCTGCGACGATCTCATCTTTTTCTGATTGTTCCATTTTATAATTATCTAATAGTAATTTTAACTCATCTAAGTAATTACTCTTCATTACTTCGCACCTCCTAAAATTCGATAAACACTGTCTAAAAATGTTTTCCATTCATCTTCATATTCTCTAAGTTTCTCTTCACCGTGTTGTGTTAATGTATAATACTTCCTTGGAGCACCAATACTCATTGATTCTGTATAAGTATCAAATAATCCTTGTTTTGTTAATCTTCTCAAAATTGGATATATTGTGTTTTCGTTAACTTCTATTTCTTGAGAAATATTTTCAATTAACTCAAATCCATACATATCTTTTCGACTTATAATCTTTATTACACACATCTCGATAATTCCTCTTTTAAATTGAGAATTCATATAGTAACCTCCTTTATTGTGTAAGACACACTTATATACTATCACACTTACTGTGTTAAACACAATAACTTTTTAAAATTTAGCTAAAAAAAATAAAGTTTTTCAACTTTATTTTTTAATATAATATCCTAATCCAATTGTTTTAGGCCCTGAATGAGCACCTACTCCAGCCGTTAACGGCATGACCACGATATCTTTCAAAAGCGGATCATTATCTTTTAATCTTTTTATAATATAATCTCTAGTTTTATCGTTATTAGCGTGAATTATAAAGGGTTCAACATCTAATCCTTCTGTTTCTTTATAATACAATTCAATTACTCTCTCTACTGCTTTTGAAAATGTTCTAATTTTCTCATAAGTCTCAACTTTTCCTTCTTTTGAAACAGTAAGAACTGGTTTTATTTTTAAGGCTCCACCAATAAATCCACTAGCATTTGATAATCTACCATTTTTTACAAGGTAAGTTAGTGTGTTTACTGCGAAGTATATTTTATTATTATCTCTAATATATTCTAATTCTTCTAATATTTTAGGAATTCCAAGTCCTTCTTCAACCATTTCGCAAGCTTTAAGTACCATTTTAGCTTCTGGATAAGCTACTGTTTTAGAATCGAACACAGTAACCTCTAATCCCTCTACTTCTTTAGCTGCCATTTGTGCAGCATTATAGATACCACTCATATGTTGTGAGATTGGAATTACTAACGCTTCTGTATATCCTTCTTTAACTAAATCTTCATAGATTTCAATCATTTTCCCAAGAGGTAAATAACTAGTACTTGGAAAAATCGATTTATCTTCTTCTAGTCTTTTATAAAAATCATCAGATGTAATTTCAATAAAATCAACATAACTCTCATCTCCCATATGTATTGAAGATCTAAAAGTTTTAAAATAGTGATTATTATCAATATAATCTAAACAAGCATTTGAACATGTAATAATCGCTGTCCTTTTTTCCATAATATCAATCATCTCCTTATAACGTTGCTGAATATATTATATCATTAATTTATATTAAATGATAGATTGAAAAACCAAACACGATTTTAGAAAAAGAAGGAACCTTAAAACTTGTTATTCACCTGTGATTAATTTGTGTCTTAGTTTTGTTGAGAAGAATTCAACAAGAAGTACAACAACAATGATACCCCATAAACAAGCAGCAGCATCTGTCCATCTGTAAGCACCCATTGCAGAAATTAGAGTAAATCCAATTCCACCAGCACCAACAAGACCTAAAATAGTTGCATTTCTTACGTTTATTTCAAAACGATAAATCGCTACTGAAATAAAGTTCGCACTAAGTTGTGGGATAATACCATAACGAATCTTTTGAATCGTTGTAGCTCCCATAGCATCAAGTGCATCTAATATTCCTTTATCAATATCTTCTATTGATTCAATATAAAGTTTTGTGATCATTCCGATTGAAGAGATACTTATTGTAAGTACTCCTGCAAATGGACCAGGTCCCGCTACTTTAATAAACATTAATCCAAGAATTAATACTGGGAATGTTCTAATTACAGTAACAATAAAACTTCCACCATAACTTCCAATTTCACCAGTTATATTTCTACTTGAAATAAAAGCGAACGGTATTGCAAGGATTGCTCCTGCAATTGTTCCTAAAAATGCCATTGATACAGTTTCAAACATTAAATAAGGTATACCATATGATTCAAATGTAAATAACCAATCTGTATTAGGTTTAACTAATGCACTCAAAACTCCTTTAAATACATTAATTCCCTGTTCATTCAATCCACTAAAATCAAGGATTGAAGAACTCCATATTACAATTCCAAGAAGGATGAGTATCCCAATAGTATTTCTAATTGCTACTTTAGGACGATCTTTATACGCTTTGAGGACTGTTTCAGTATGTGTATTATTTTCCATTAACTTAACCTCCCTCTTATATATCTCGAAAGAGATTCAATAGCAACAACAGTAATAAGTAATACAATCAATACGACAACAACATCTTGATATCTTCGCCAGTTCATTCTGTCGTTTAGTAGTAACCCAATTCCCCCAGCTCCTACATATCCTAAAATTGCCGCGTAACGAATATTTATCTCGAAACTATATAAAGCAAGTGATAAGTAGTTAGGCATTATTTGAGGTAATACTGCCGCTGTAAACGAATTGACTTTAGTAGCGCCAGTTGCTTCAATAGCAATGAATGCACCCATGTCGATTGTTTCAATTTTTTCATATAACATTTTTGAGACAATTGCGAAAGTAAATATCGCAATTGCGACAGTCCCTGCAAATGTACCAAATCCAAATATAAGTGTTAATAATAATGCATATACCAATACTGGTAATGTTCTAAAAATTGAAAGGATAAATCTTACAGTAACAACTATATATTTATTCTTAATAATATTACTTGAAGCAAACAATGCAACAGGTAATGCCAATATAGAACCAATAATACTACCTAGTAATGACATTTGAATAGTATCAATCATTGGTTCCCAAACTTTTTCTAGATACCCTTCAAAAAATACTCCAGGGCCAAATAATCCACTCCAATTGAGATGAATATTTGGAGGGAACATTTTGATTAAAATATCAAAAAAATTACCTATGTTTCTAAAGAACATACCAATATCAACTTGAACCATTATAGATGTAATGGCTGAAGCTACAACCAATATCATAATAATTATTGGTGTATATGAATATGGTTCAATTACTTTTGTACCACTTTTAAGTAAAAATTTTCTTCTTTTACTTACCTTTTTTTCTTCTATTACTATTTCTGGTTCTTTTACTTCTTCAATATTATTAGGCATTATTTTGCCATAATATCGTCATCAGTTATTTCACGACCATAAATTTCTTTTAATAAGTTTTCAGTGATTGAGGAAGTAGGACCATCAAAAACTATTCTACCATCTCTAATCCCAATTACTCTTCTTGCATATTTAAGTGCCATGTCAACATGATGCATATTTGCAATAACAGTAATATTTAATTCCTTATTAATTTTTTCAAAGTCGGACATAACTTGAGTTGCAGTGATTGGATCTAGTGAAGCAACTGGTTCATCAGCCAAAATAATAGAAGGGTTTTGAGCAATCGTTCTTGACAAGGCAACACGTTGTTGCTGCCCCCCAGATAATTGATCTGCTCTTATATAAGCTTTTTCTAAAATACCTACTTGTTCAAGAGCTTCTAAAGCTTGTATTTTATCTGCTCTTGTATATATACCAAATAAGCTACTAATAGGGTTCATTTCCGCAACTCTCGCGGCAAGAACATTCTTAATAACTGTTGTTCGCCCAATTAAATTAAAAGATTGGAATATCATTCCTATCTTTCTTCTAAATTTTCTTAATTTTTTTCCTTTTAGTGAATCATCTACATGAACATCGTTTACTATCAGTGTTCCAGAAGTAACATCATGCATTTTATTAATTAGCTTTATTAGTGTTGATTTTCCAGCACCACTCAACCCAATTACTGCTACAAAATCACCTTGAGGTATTTCTGCACTAACATCTATTAATGCAACAGTCCCATTAGGATATATTTTACCTACGTTTTCGAATTTAATCATCTAATCAGCCTCTCTTGCTAAAAAAAAGAGGCTTGCCTGCAATGGCAAGCCTACTTTTATTTATAAATCTTTTATTATTCTCCGTTTATTATTGCTTGTGCAGCTCTTTCGTTATCGTAATCTGCAGAAACAGCTTTTTGATATCCTGCATGACTATATATAGCAATTATTTCTAGTCCTTCAGGAGTGTTCCCAATATTAATAAATGCAGTTTGAAGTGCAGCTGCTAAATCAGCATCTACAGTCAAATTTGAAACTGAAATTGTATCATTATAGATACCAGGAGTAACTCCAACTACATTAGTTTCGTCCCAGATTGAAGCATCTCTACCAAATCCTGGTTCAGCTGCATCTGTAGCAGCTTCCCATTTAGCAGCATAATCCATACGTGCATCAGCATAAGCAGTAGCGATGTCACAAGTTTGAGCAGCTAAAGCGGCCATTGAAGAACCGTAACCGTCAGTTTGTACAAAACTATCTAAGTCTGTGATACCTTGATCATTAAATTGTTGCATTAACCAGATTGTTGGATAAATAAATCCTGATGATGATGTAGAAGATCTAACACACCAGTTAGCTCCATCGAAATCATCCCAAGTAAGTGCAGTTCCAGCGTTAACTTTATCAGATAACATTTGTCCATATGCACTAGGACCAGCAATCATTAACCCTCTGTAGTATGCAACCATTACTGATGACACACGTTCAGTAGCTGAACCATTATTCCATTCAATTGCATCTGGAAAGTCTTTATCTAACCCAGATCTTAATGCAGTTAATATAACGTCAACTTCATCGTCAACAGAATATAATGCATAAGTCCCACCTGGTAAGAATCCTACGTCTGCAGTACCAGAAATCATTGCTTCCCCAACTGCTTCATAAGAAGAACCAACTTGGATATCTATTTCATCGAAATCGAATCCTAATTCAGCTAATTCAGCTTTTAACAATGCTTTTAAAGGTTCAGTTGCAGTCAAGATTTCAGCAGCGTCTCTTGAAGGTACAAAGTAAACCGATAATGTTGTAGTTTCTTTTTTACATCCCGCCATAGCAAATACTAGAATGAGTGCAGAAACTAATAGTAAAACTTTTTTCATCTTATTTCCTCCTATTTTTTTTGTGTTCTTAACTCTTATGTTATATTTTACTACACTACAACTATTTTTTCCATATTTATTTTTAGCAATTTTTAATTGTAAATATAATAAATATTGTATTGTTTATCCCCTAAAAATATGTAGAGAATCGGTACAAGTAATTTTTATTTATGCAAGGCTTCTAGCATAAATAAATAATAAATCACTAAGCCTATTTAAATATTTTAAACAAAAATCTAAATCTGTTCTTTTATTCTTTTCAATAAATCTAACAACACTTCTTTCGCTTCTTCTAGCTACACTTCTAGCTAAATCATAATATGCTCCAATCAGAGTTGTATCACTACCAGGCAATACAAATATTGGTTCAATTTTACCATCTTTAAGCAAGGCTTGTTCTTTTTGTTCTAAATATACAATATCTTCTATTCTAATTTGCACTAATTTACTTTTTCTAATAGTTTCATCAGTAGTAGCAATCAGTGAATTGATATGTTGTAAAGTCTTCTGAATCGTTTTGATTTCATCTTTGTTTTCCGCGTAATGAAATAGGAGTCCTAAAATACTACTTAATTCATCAATAGTACCAAGAGTATCAAAAAGTATATCACTTTTTGATAATTCTTCGTTTGAATAGTTTTTTGAATTTCCTTTATCTCCTTTTGCTGTTGAGATAAATTTAAAATTGTCAATTTTTTTCATAATATACCTCTTTCTGTTAAGTGTATGTCACAATATAATTATATCACTAATTCATTAGTTATTATTAATAAAATGTAATTAAAAAAGTTACTAGAAATTATACTCTAATAACTTTTAAAATGTAATGAATTAGTACCCTGTGAAGCGATCGTGCTTGATTTTGTCTTTATCTATTCCATGCTCACCGAGTTGTTCAGATACTGAACTTACAAATCCAGGACTACCTGAGATATAGTAGAATGCTTTGTTATTGAATTTTGAAGCAGCTTTGTTAATAGCCTCTTTAGTGTTATCAATAGTATTCTTGTATTCTGAAATCAAGAAGTTCATTTTATCAAATTCTTCTTTAAATGGATAAATCTTTCTTGGTTCAGAATATACTAAATAAGTTTCTTTTTTCGTGTTGTTTTCTTCTAATAATTTAAGTAATCCTCTAATAGGTGTAATACCAATTGCACCGGCTATAAAAACACTCTCATAATCCTCTTCTAGAGTGAAATTTCCCATTGGACCATTAAAAATCATTTCTTCCCCTATTTTTAGGTCAAGCATTTTTTGTTTGAAGTCACTTGGTTCTTCACAAATTTTTAGAGCAATTTTGAAAACATCTTCTTTTTGTGTGGATGCAATACTAAACGCTCTTACTTTTCTTCCAACTACTTCTTTATCGACATGCATGAATACTCCATATTGTCCCTCTACAAATTCTATTCCAGTAGGTTTATAGAAATCGTAAATATAGTAGTCTTCACCAATCTTATTAATCTCTTTTAGTGTAATAATGATTTTTTTCATTTCTGCAGCCAATATCCTCACCTCCTAAATAGTATAATCAAAAAATAGATATTTGTAAAATCATATCCAAAAAAAAGAACTAAAATATAGTTCTTTAATTCTCTTTTTTACTTTTCACTTTGTTTACAACTTCTCCAGCCTTATGTTTTGTTTTTACAACAAAATCGTCAACTGATTTTGTTGCTTTATCTTTGATTACTTTTACTTTTTCAATTTTTTCATCAGCGTCAAATTTTACTTTTAACTTATTTACTTTATCCATTCCTTTTTGAACAATCTTACCAGTTTCTCTTCCAACAGATTGCCCTTTTTCTTCAAAAGACTTTTCAAGATCAGTTCTTGAATCTACTTCCACTACTACTTCAATTTCCTTTTTCTTTCTCTTAAATAAACCCATGATACCACCTCCATAATTAGATTATATATAAAACATATGTAAAACTTATGAATTTTCTAAAGTTTTGTTCGTGATAATTTAATAACACTTAAAATATAGAAGATAACTCCGAATGACAACATTGAAAGAATTAGGTGAATTGGGGCCATAGTGAAGTCCCCAATATTAACTTCTAAACCGTATATATATGAATACGTCTCAAAAACTTCTGCTGGTGCTCCAGCAAATACTTTGTCAATAGCTGCTTCCATGTAGATATTTCTCATCAAAGTCACGCTGTGTGCACTCGGCAAGAGGTTCATTACTGCTTGTACGTTTTTGCCTAAAACGCCAATAGGGATATAAATACCTCCAAGGAATCCAACGAATGTTCCAATAAGGGTACTTAATATTCCAAAGGAATTAACTGTCTTCATGTGTAATGCGATATAGAAGAAGAAACTACTAAATGTCATAATTGATAATAATATAACTCCTGAAATCTTTAAGAGTGGAAGTAAGTGTAAAAGTTCTCCACCAGAAGATAACACATAAATTTGCCCAATTATAAAATTTAAGAAGACCATAATAAATGCAATAATCCATGAACTAATCAAATAGCTTAACGCTAGTATTCTTCTATCTAAAGGAGATGTATAAAAATCATTTATCATTCCATCTTGTCTATCTTTAATCAAAGTACCAAGTGAAGCAAGAGGAACAGTAACTGTTGATACAGTTAAGATACCCGCCATAATCCATGAACTAACTAACCAGTCAATCCCATCAATATTTCCAAATTCATTAGTAAGGTTATCAATTTGCATTTTTCCTAAGAATAAGACATACATTACTACAATAATAATAACTGATAAGAAACTAAAGAAAACACCCATTTTATCTCTTAAATATAACTTAGTATTTCTTTTTACAAGTTGGATAAGTACATTCATTATTCACTCACCAACTTTCTACCAGTAATGTTCAAGAAGACATCGTCCATATCCCCACGTAGAATTTCAAACTCTCTGATATGTTCTTTATATTTTTCTACAAGGTCAAGTCCACTAAAACAATCATCAACGATGATATTAATAGTATCATTAACGATATAGTATTCTATTTTATCTTTCTTTAACAATGATATTAGATCATTGTTTGGGATTATCTTAACTCTATCATTAGAATATTTTAATCTTAGTTCCTCACTAGATCCCTCTGCGATAATTACTCCGTCGTCAATAATAACTACCTTATTGGCATCTAACACTTCTTCCATATAGTGTGTAGTTAAGAAGATTGTAATTTCTTTTTGAGTTCTAAGTTTTTCAATTAATCTCCAAATATCTCTTCTACTTTTTGGATCAAGCCCAGTTGTTGGTTCATCAAGTATTAGTATCTCAGGCCAATTTAACAATGCTCTAGCTATATCTGCTTTTCTTTTTTGTCCTCCGCTTAAATTACCATAGCGTTGATCTAAAAAAGATGATACTTCTAAATATTTGTTAATCTCTTCAATTCTTTTTTGTAAATTAGTTCTATTAATATTATAAAAAGATGCTCTAACAATTAAGTTCTCTCTTACAGTAAGCAAATCATCTAACATTGAATTTTGAAACACAACACCAATCTTAAGTCTGATATCTGAATCTTCTTTTCCAATCTCGTGATTTAGCACTTTAACACTTCCATCATTCTTATCAAGCAATGTCGAAATGATATTGATTGTGGTACTTTTCCCAGCCCCATTTGGACCCAAAAATGCGAAAAATGAGTTTTTTTCAACAGTAAAACTAACATTTTTTACAGCTTCAATATCCCCATAATTTTTGACTAAATTCTTGACTTCAATTGCTTTCATGTGTATACCTCGTAATTTCTTATTATATTATCTTAGTTTACTAGTATTTTAATTCAGGATGGTTTCAATATCAAATCTAACAATAATATTTATGAGACACAAAGATAAAAAAAGTTACCGGTCAATATTCAAACAAATTATACAAGTGGTGAAAACAAATTAAACAGACCTTCAATAAGGCGGTTGTATAATCCTCTTTTGTTCCATTTTTTTAATAATACTTCGTTACTTTTTGTTAAATCATATGAAAAATCATTAACCAATGTAGAAACTCCGGTTTTGTATAATAATAAAGTTGCTTCGAAGTTAATTCTAGCACTTCTATTGTCTAAATTGTAAGTGCCACAAGATGCAATATAATCATCTACAATAAGAATTTTAGCATGTGTAAATGTATTTTTGTATAGATATATTTTAACCCCTGCTTGAAGAAGTTGTTCAAAGAAGGATTTTGTGATGATGTAAATTGATCTTTTATCAGGTTTTCCTGGAACAATCAATTCAACATTAACCCCACCTTTTGAAGCAATAATTAGTGATGTTAGAATTTCCTGGTCAAGTGCCAAATAGGGAGACATTATTTTTATAGACTCTTTGGCATTATTAATCATTTTAACATATGTGTTTCTAATAGGTGGGTAATCAAAATCAGGTCCAGAAGGAATTAATTGAACTAATCCTTTCGACTCAACCTTTAAAGCTATATAGTATTCATCATTATCAATAAATTTGTGAGCAGCATAATACCAGTCTCTTAGAAATAAGGCTGTAAGAGAATTGATTGCTAATCCCTCTAAAAGTAAATGGGTATCTCTAAACATTCCATATTTTCTTGAAGAATTATTATATTCATCTGCTAGGTTCATTCCACCAATAAATCCGTATTTACCATCAATAACAGTGACTTTTCGATGGTTACGGTAATTTACTCTTGTGTTGAAAAATCCAAAGTATACTTTATCATTTGCTACAACTTCTACACCATTACTCTTCATTCTTTTCATAAACTTTCGATTTAAAAATACACTACCAATCGCATCATAAAGAAGTTTAACTTCGACACCTACTTTTGCTTTTCTCTCAATAATTTTTAAAACTTTCTTTCCTATCTTATCAGTTCTTATAATGTAAAATTGCATGAAAATAAATTTTTCTGCAGTTTCTAATTTTTCAATCAAAGATGGGAACATCTCTTTTCCGTTTGTTAACACAGTAACTTTCGAGTCTTCAAGGTAGGCATGATGATGAGTCATGTTATATGCTGTTTTGTATATATCTGTTACCTCGGAATCAATCTCTTTGTATCGAATTTCATTAAATTCTGTTTTTGGCTCATGCGTTAAATATTGGCCATCTTTAATTAATGGGTGCGCGGAATATCTTAAACTTTTTCTAAAACTTCTTCCAAATGTTAAGAATAGTCCTAGGCCTATAAAAGGTTCAAATAAAAGAAGTAATAACCAAGGAAGTTTGGCAGGTGATGAATCACTTCTAATAACAATTCCAAGAAAAATCAATACGGAAAGTGCAGTTAATAAGAAATGTAAAAAGATATTCAAAAATTGAGTAATTGAATACTTAGATGAATAGAACTCAAATACGAGTTCAAAAAGAGTCCTAAATAATAGGGCAATGACTATTAACAGCGTAAGCCAAAAAATCCTTTTTACGTCTACTTTCATTTTTTACACCTTCTTATGATTATATAGAATTGTTGTTAAAATATTATGAAAAAATAAGCCAGGATATCCTGGCTTATTTTACTATATATTTTTTATATCCGTCTGAAGTTTTTGAGAAATAATAAGCATTTCCTTAGATAAAGAAGTTTCATATTTTCTTTGAACTATTTTTTTATCAGAATCGAATTTTCTAATTTCTTCATCTTTAGCTCCGTCTAAATCAACAGTGTTCATATTATAATTTGATACTTTTTCATTAAGTTGCTTAGAGATTTGAACTAATTTATTACTATGTCTTTGATCTATTTTTGCTATATTTGATTGAAGTGTGCTGCTTTGATTTTCAGCTAAATCTTCTTTTTCTTTAACGTATTTATTTGCTAGAGATTCAAAATCAGCAATTATACTTTCTAGATTTGTTTCTTCTTTAAGCTTTTGTTCTGTAGTATTGCTGATTTCAGCACTTTTCTTATTTCCATTTTCAAGTAAATATTGATCCAAAGCAGAAGTTAAAATATTATTCTCTTGTTCAAAAAGCGATTTAGAGTGTTCAATACTATCTTGTTCTTTATTTATTCTACCTTCTAAATATTCAACATTTTGCTCAGTTACTAAATTCTTTCTAACTAACAGTGATTCTGCGTAATCTGCAGATTGTGAAACAGTCGTGTTCAATCTTCCTACAATGTTATGTGTTTCTCCATTCAATCCAGTTTTTACTAGTTCAATAGCCTTATCTAGTTTTTCTTTTTCAATAGAATTAAATTCATTAATATCTTTAAGAGCATTTTCTTTTCTATTTACTGCTTCTTCAAGTCCTTGAGTAAACAATCTGGAGTTTTGAGAAATTATTGCTTTTCTCTTAGAAAGTTCTTCATCAAGCATTCTGTTTTTAGACGTTATTTCTTTATCAAAAACTCTGATTTCCTTTTTATATGCTTTTGGATCAAGTGCGTTTTTCTTATCAACTAGTGCTTTTATTTCTTCATTTGATTTATCTTCAAATTTAGATAAATCAGCAAGTGCACCTTTGGATAATTTGTTTATCTCTACTTCAAATACTGCCTTTTCATTTTCAAAAAATTCATTAGTTTTTTCAATAATTCTTGAACAGTCTTTTTCTAGTAAAACCAGTTGTTTTTCAAGGAAAGCAACTTTTAGATTTACTCTGTTATTAAGTTCAATAGTTTCATATGAGGACACCACTATAGCTCTATCTTTCAGTAATGATGTTACTTCATTTTGGTAATTGTAAAATTCATTACTATTACTAGCAAATTTATTTGATTCATTCTTGTGGTATTCAATATATTCATTTTTATTATTGATTTGAATTGTTAAAATTAGTTCTTTTTCTGATACTTCTTTTTCGTTTTTTAACTTAGATAATTCAGCTTCTTTAGCAAGATTAGATAAAACGTGTTCAGAATTTAATACGAATTCTGATAATTTTAGTTCTTTATCTCTGCTAGCTAAAGCCTCTTGGTGTTTTACTACATTAGCTTTATTTGTTTCATCAAATGTGAGTTTTAAATGTACTTGGTAATCTTTTTCTTTTTCAAGTGCTAACTCCTCATTATATTTAACTTCGGATTGTGATCTTTCATTTTCTGAATAATAAACATTATATTTATTCAACTCATCTTCAAGAGTTTGCTTTGCAGATAAAGTCGACATTTCTATATCATTATTTAATGTAGCTTTATTCAAATCTATTTGATAGAGTTTTTCTTCTTTAGATTTAACTAAATCAGACTCAAATGAAGCAATTTTGTTAAAATTGCTTGTCATCAATTCATTTTTCTTATCTTTTAGGACTTCAAATCTTTCATCATGTTCCTTAGAAAGAAGTTTTAACTCTTTTTCGGCATTTTTTTCTAAAACAGCGATTTCTTTTTTATGCTGCTTTACTGCTCTTGAATCATTATCTCTCATTGACTTGTTCATAAATTTCTCATGTCTTGCTACTTTTGACTCAAGTGTAGATTTGATTGCTGAGTCTTTTGTTGTGAACTTGTCATTTTCAACTTTTATTTTTTCTTCAATAACTGCAAGTTTTTCTTCGTAAGGTAGCTTCAAATCATTTATGCTTTTTGCTATTTTTGATTCTTCTTTTTCAATTTCAATTTGTATTTTGTCGATTTTTTTTACGTTAGACGCTTGTAACTTCTCTTGTTTCTCATCTCTCTTTTCATTAAGTTTAGAAACTAAGATTTCATAGTTTTCTTGAGCTTCCTTCAATTGAGTTAGAAGGTTGTTAATATCCATAACAGATTGTTCCACCAGCGATACTTTTCTCGCTTCACTTTTGCTTAAATCTTTATTATATGCTTTTAATACGTCTTCATTTAGCTTTTCTAAATCACTATTAAGAGTAACTAATAACTCATTTAATCTAGTAGTTTCTCCTTCATATTCTTTAGTGGCTACTTCCAAGGCTTTCTTGTTGTCTTTTTCCAATCCAGATATTCTTTTCTGAATATCCTTTAGAAGATTTAGATGATTCTCTTTGATAACTTTCAAGCTATCTTTAAATTTATTAGTAATTTCTTTATCAAAATCAGCATGTGTTTTTAAGTCTTTTTTATATTCTGTTGATATTTTTTTAGTATCCCCCAAAAATTTCTTCTCTTTTTTTACAAGATGTTCTTTAAATTTGTTCTCTTCTATTTGGACTTTACCATATTTTCTGTTCAATTCTTTTTCAAATTCAATATTCTTTTCATCCATAAGTGTTCCTCCTTCTCCCTACTATTTCTATTTTACCACAATTGAGATACAATTATTTGTTTTTTTGCCAAAATAGAAAAGGAAAATCGAAATTTTCCTTTTCTATCACGAAGTCATAAGAAACAAACATCGTTGTTTTTTTCTAATACAATTCTGCCTTTACTTTAATAATACTTTTATCAATCCAGTCTAAAATATATCCATATGTGTCTTTTTTATTCTTTTCATTTAATACTTCATGTCTTGCATCATCAACAATTTTTATCGATAAATCATGCAACCCATGTCCGCTATATAATTCTCTTATTTTTCTAACGCCTACACCTAGTTCACCTACAGGATCGTTCTTTCCTCCTATAAATAATAATGGCATATCTTTTGTTTCATATACTACATCAGGTTTATTTACATCTAATATTCCTTTGAAAAATTCTTTATAGAATTTAGGAGTATAGCTATATCCACATAATGAATCTTCTACATATTTATCAACAATTTTTTCATCAGATGTTATCCAATCAAAATTTGTTCTTCTAGGTTCAAAAGCAGCTATCAATGGTTCATTTAACTTCTTGCTAAGAAACTCACTTCGTTTATTCTTTCGATTAAATAGTGATAATACATTGGCTAGCATTAATGGTGCTATTACTTTTCCTAAAGACATTGGGGGGAGAGTTCCCATGATAATTCCAATTGTTGTAGAATTATTATATTTTGAAATATATTTTCTTGCAATAATACTTCCCATTGAGTGTCCTAAAATAATGATTGGTAATTTAGGAAAGTCTTTTTTGATTTGTCGATTAACAAAATTAACATCGTCAATTACATCATCCCATGTATCTTCTTTTGTGAAAATACCTACTTCTAATGGATCAACAACACTTTTTCCATGTTTTCGATGATCATGAACATAAACTGCATATGAATTTTTAGCCATAAACTTTGCAAAATGTACATATCTTTCTTTATGTTCTCCCATACCATGCAGGATATGCATTACGCCCTTAACTTCTTCTGGTACAATCTTTAAACAACTTAATTCTAATCCCTTTTTCCCCCTAAGTTTAAATCTAACAATTTCCATAATTTCTTCCCTCTTTTCTTTTACAAACACATGCTTTAATCGCATCTATTATTCCCTCTAGTAATATGTCAAGTGGTATTGAACCCACTTCATTGTCTACTTGTTCACTCATAAATGGAACGTGTATAAATCCTGCTTTTATATCTAAATTATAATCATCAATATACCGTAAGACATTATACATTAGATTATTACAAACATAAGTCCCTGCAGAGTTGCTTACTTCAGCAGGTATCTTTTTAACTTTTAAATTCTCAATCATTTTTCTAAACGGTAGTGTTGAAAAATATGCGTTTTTTCCATCTAATTCTATTGTTTTATCAACTGGAATATTTCCTTCATTATCTTTTGAAGTAGTGCTATCTATATTGATAGCAACTCTCTCAAAACTAATAGCTTTTCTACCGCCAGCTAATCCTAAATTAATAATGTACTTTGGTTTGTATTCCTTGATATAAGGTAATAATTCATCAAAGCATTTTCTATAGACTACTGGCAAAACTACTTTGATTAATTCATTACCATAAATACTCTTTGGCAACAATTTAATGATCTCTTCAGTGGGATTTACTTCATTATCTAAAAATGAACTAAATCCTGAAATTAGTATCTTCATAGTAGCACCTCTATTATAGTATATCATTATTTAAAAAAATACTCTATAACTAGAGTATTTTTTATCGAAAAATTTTTATGTCCTTGATAATAAATTGTTGTGGAAAATCACTATCATTTACCTCTCCACCAAATTTACCGCCTATTGCAAGATTCAAAATTAAGAAGAAATTTTCATTGAATGGCCACCCCTTATGAGATGAATCAAATCCGTCTTTTCCTCTTTCATATTTTACAATTAACTTGTTATTAACATAATATGTTATTGAATCTTCTACCCAATCAATTGAATATGTTTGAAAATCATCACTAATCCCTTTTGAATAGTATTCTTTTGAATACTGTGTATCGTAACGATGGTTGTGTGATTCAGTATGAAGACATAAAAACAGATTATCTATATCTCTTCCCACATGCTCCATGATGTCGATTTCTCCACTATTAGGCCATCTACCGTATTTATTTTCTTCGCTCAACATCCAAATAGCTGGCCAGGTTCCTATTCCTTTAGGGACCTTTGCAATAACATCTATTCTTCCATATTTGAAGAAAAATTTATTTTTAGTATTTATTCTAGTACTTTCATAAATACCATTTTTAAGTGTGGCGTTAATAACTAATCCATTATCAAAATATAGATTTTCATCTGAATCTACATAATGCTGAAGTTCATTATTTGCCCATTTTTTTCCAACTTCAATATTCCAAAGAGATAAATCTAAAGATTTTTCATTAGAAAAATCAAAATGTTTATATAATTTCATTTTTATCATTCCTATCTTAAGACTTTTGTTGTCTCTCCACTTATTAAGTATGTGTCTACTGTGAATGTTTCACCAACATTTATTTTCGTTTTGTCTTGAATCATTTGCAAAATGTGATTTGCAGCTATAATTCCCATTTTATAAGTATCTTGTTTAATAGTTGTAAGTCGAGGAGTTATTATTTGGCCTAAATCTATTCCATCAAAACCAATTATTGAATAATCTTCTGGTACACTTTTACCAGCTTGTCTTATAGCTTGCATTGCACCAATAGCTAACATATCACTTGCGCAAAATATAGCAGTAGGTTGTTCTTTAAGTTCTAATAATTTATTCATTGCTTTGTATCCATCTTCTTTTGAGAAAGCTTCTCCTAAAACTATAAAATCTTCATTATATTCTAAATCATATTTTTTTAAAGCTTCTTTGAAATAAGCTTTTCTTTGTTTCCCAATATATGATTTCTGTCCACCATAGATATTAGCAATTGATTTATGTCCCAATTCTTTTAAATACTTAATGGCTTGAAATACTCCACTTTTATTGTTTGAAGTTACGTTTAATACTCCTGCATAACCATAATCAATTACAAGTGTAGGAATATCAGATTTATACAAATTACTCATCTCAGGTTTATCAAATTCTCCACATAAAACAAAGATTGCTTCAACTTGTTTTCGCTTAGAATGTTGTAAATATGATCCGTTTTGTTTCCCCATGTTTTTTGATAAAAACATAATGTCATATCCTGATGTTTCCACAATGCTTTTGAAACTCTCCAGTATTTTTGAGAATAAAGGATGTTCAAGTCCCACTCCTGTAAGTGCTTCAAAAATAATTCCAATTGTATAAGATTTCTGAGTTACTAAACTTCTTGCTGATAAATTGGGAATGTACCCCATTTCATCACAAAGATCTAATATTTTATGTTTTGTGTTTTCTGAAATATCTGAGTAATTGTTTAAAGCTTTTGATACAGTAGTAATACTATATCCTGATCTTAAAGCGACATCTTTAATCGTAACCATTTTAACACCCTCCTATTTCTAATGCAATTTTAGTCATTATCATTTATTTTATTTGGAATGTAACATAATTCAACAATTCTCCTAAAACTAAATCGTTTTCGATAATAGTATAGCACACACCACTAATAATTTTCAACAGAATTTACGAAAATAATAGAATTATTTTCGTAAATTCTAAAACATAAAAAAAAGGAACCCAATTGGATTCCTTAATTTATTGAATTGTTTAAATTATTCTTTTTCTATTGAAGCTCTAGAGAAGTCAACTGAACCAAGAACTGAACGTCCCCATCCAACTAAGTAATCTTTTGCTAACATAGTATCTGTATAGTGATATACAGGAATGATTGGCATATCATTCATGAAGATAGTTTGTGCTGCATATAAGTTAGTGAAGTGAACACCTTCATCAGTAGTTTCTTGAGCAGCAGCTAATTTTGCATCAAATTCAGCATTGTAGTAATTTGGATCGTTATATGAATTAGTAGAAGCAAAAATTGCTAATAATCCAGAAGGATCCATGAAGTCAGTAAGCCATCCACCACGTGCAATTGCGAAATCTCCAGCACTTCTTGTATCTTGGAATACTGCCCATTCTTGATTTGCAAGAGGAATAGTAAATCCTAAGTTTGTAGCCCACATTTGTTGAACCATTTCAGCAACTAATTTATGTCCTTCAGAAGTGTTATATAATAATTCTTCTGAGTTAGTAATTTGTTGTTGTAACTCTGTAACTGACATACCCATTTCAGCAGCAGCTTCAGCAAATAATGTAACAGCTTGTGCATAATTTCCATCATCAATAACAAGTCCATAAGTACCAGCTTCAGCGAAGAAGTCTAATCCGTTATCGTCTAAGAAACCAGGAGGAACAAATCCACCAGCTGGCACTTGTCCAGCACCTATTGCTTCAGTAATTGCTTCTCTATCAACTGAATATGATAAAGCATTTCTTAATTTTGCATTTGCCCAAATACCGTCAGTAGCGTAACCTTCATTAGTTCCGCTTTGATCACCGTCCATATTAAAGCTATAGTAATAAGTTCCTAGTAATGGGAATACATAGAACTCTTCAGATTCTGCGATTAAGATTGGTACGATTGCAGTTGGTACACTAGGAATAAAGTCTAATTCACCAGCATAGTAAGCAGCATAAGCAGTAGTTTCATTGTCAATGAATTTACCTTCAATAACATCAATTCCTACTTCTTCTTTGTTCCAATATTCATCATTTTTTTCTAATCTTAAACCTTCACCAATGTTATATTCAACAAGTGTGAAAGGTCCGTTTGATACATAAAGCTCAGGATCTTTTGCCCAGATTCCGTCTGCTCCAGCTTCAACAGCATCTTGTTTTACAGGCATAAAGTGATAGAATGCCATAAGTGAAACAAAGTAAGATGTTGGATTAATTAATTTAACTTCGAAAGTTAAATCATCAACAGCTTTGATTCCTACAGAGTCAAGTGGATAATTGTATACAGGAGTAAATACTGCTTCTGTATCATCATCTTCATCGATTCTAGCGCAGTCATCTTCTTCTATTGCTGCACTCATTGCAGCAGAGTCTACCTCACAACCTTGGTATATACCATAAACTGCGTCCATAGCTCCAACTACATTAGTATATTCCCATATCCAGCTATATTCTGATGCTGATGCTGGGTCCATACCGTGTAACCATGAGTATACGAAATCATCTGCAGTTAAAGGAGTACCATCGCTCCAGTTAGATTCTCTTAAATGGAATGTAACAGTTCTACCATCAGTAGATGTTTCCCATGTTTCAGCTATACCTGGGTAAACAATTCCATTAATTTCTCTAACTAATCCTTCAAACGTTTGGTTAATAACATCTCCACCATCACTAGCTCCATTTAACGTTGGATCTAGAGTTGCTGGGTCTGCCCCAATGTTCCAGTTAAAAACTATGCCTTCTGTATCTTTTTTACAAGCAGAAAGACCAAAAACTAGAACTAATGAAACTAAAACTAATAATAATTTTTTCATTTCAAAACCCTCTCTCTTTTTTTATTTATTGTTGACATATTTTACCACTTTTCAGCGGTTAATGCAAGGATAAGTGAGTGCTTGCTCGTTTGTAAGTGTTAACACAGGCCATATTTAGCCATTCGGAAAATTATAGAATATCCGAGTTAATTTCTTTCGTGTAATGACAAGCTACAAAATGTTCCTTACGCACCTCTACCAATTCAGGTGTTTTTGTAAAGCAATCGTCTTTACCTACTGATACTTCTTTGAAATCAAGTTCATCAATTAATGTAGCAGCAATTTTAGTTATGACTTCATTTTCTAAAACAATGATTTCCTTACTTTCAGGATTGAATATTGTTTTAATAGAAATTTTCCCTATTAAAGCATTACTGAATGATCCAGGATAATCTTCTTTTGCCATTGTAACTCCTGCATAACGACATCTTGATGCAAATCGACAACCTTCTTTAGGATTAATTGGACTTGGTACGTCTCCTTCAAGTACAATTCTATTTCCTTTATTAGGATTGTTTGGATCTGGTACAGGAATACTTGACAATAATGCCTTAGTATATGGGTGTAATGGTTTTTCATAAAGTTCATCACTTGTAGCAATTTCCATCATTTTCCCAATATACATAACACCAATACGATCGCTTATATATTTAACCATTGACAAATCATGTGCAATGAATAAATACGTTAAATCAAATTTCTTTTGAAAATCTTGAAGCATATTTACTACTTGAGCTTGAATAGATACATCTAAAGCACTTATAGGTTCATCACAGATTATTAAATCTGGATCAACTGCAAGAGCACGAGCGATACCAATACGTTGACGTTGTCCACCTGAGAACTCATGTGGATAACGACTTGCATGTTCTCTCTTAAGACCAACTGATTCAAGTAACTCATAAATCTTTTCTTGTGTTGCTGCTGCTGGATCTTCATGATCTTTAAATATATTGTGAGTATCAATCCCTTCAGCAATAATATCGGTAACAGTCATACGACTATTAAGTGAAGCATATGGATCTTGGAAAATCATTTGAATTTTACGACGGTACGGTAACATATCCTTTTCAGGTATCGTTGCTAAATCAACACCATCAAATAATATTTCTCCACCAGTTGGCTTGTATAATTTTACAATTGTACGTCCAGTAGTTGATTTTCCACAACCACTTTCTCCAACTAATCCAAATGTTTCTCCTCTGTAAATGTGTAAATTTATTCCATCAACAGCAGTTAAAATTCTTTTATCTCTTTTGAATAATCCTCTGCTCTTATCAAAATATTTCTTAAGATTTCTTACCTCCAACAAAGGTTTACGGATTTCATCCATTTATTTAGCCTCCTTTGTTTTTGTGTATCCTTTAACATCTGGTGCTTCAGCATCTTGTAACCAACAAGCTGAAGTATGTGTATCTGATATCACATATAAAGGAGCTTGTTTTTCTAAACAAATCTTCATAGCATGAGGACATCTCGGACTAAACGGACATCCTACAGGAGGATTCATTAAGTCTGGAGGACTACCCTCAATTGGAACCAATCTCTCTTTTCCTTTTTTAGTTGATTTAGGAATAGATTTGTAAAGACCAAGAGTATAAGGATGTTGATGACGATAGAAAATATCTTCAACAGTTCCTTTTTCCATTATTAATCCACCATACATAACTACAACATGAGTACTAACTTCAGCAATAACGCCAAGGTCATGTGTAATCAAGATGATTGACATTTTTGTTTGTTTTTGAATACTTTTTAATAACTCTAATATTTGAGCTTGAATAGTAACGTCTAAAGCAGTTGTTGGTTCATCTGCAATCAACAATATTGGAGAGCATGAAATCGCTGTAGCAATCAAAGCACGCTGTCTCATTCCACCAGAGAACTGATGAGGATAATCGTGGATTTGTTGTTCAGGATCAGGTATACCAACCATTTTAAGAAGTTCTTTTGCTCTAACTAAAGCTTCATCTTTGGATAAATCTGTATGTCTTCTGATAACTTCTATCATTTGATTCTTAATAGTATATACAGGATTTAAACTTGTCATTGGATCTTGGAATATCATCGCAATATCATTACCACGATATTCACTCATTTCTTTATTATCTAATTTTGTTAAATCAACACCATCAAAAATAATTGAACCTTCTTTGATTCGCCCTGGTTCTTCAATTAGATTCATGATACTTAGTGAAGTAACACTTTTCCCAGATCCTGATTCTCCAACGATCCCAAGTACTTCACCTTCATGTAAATCAAAACTAACTCCCCTAACTGCTTGTACTTCACCTAGATGAGTAAAGAATGAAGTTTTTACATTCTTTACTTCTAATATTTTCTTCTTCATTTCCATCACCTAACCTTTTCTCAGTCTTGGATCTAATGCGTCTCTTAATCCATCACCAAGGAAATTAAATGCAAGCATAGTAATTGCGATTGCTGCTGCAGGGAAGAATAATTGATAAGGATATGTTGTTAATCCACTTAGTGCATCATTTGCTAAAGTTCCCCAAGATGCTTTTGGAGCTGAAATACCTAGCCCAATAAAACTTAGGAATGCTTCAGTAAATACGGCAGATGGGATCATCATTGTCATTGAAACAATAATTGGACCCATTGCATTAGGTACTAAGTGTCTAGTAATAATTTTTCTAGTTGGAACACCGATAGTTCTAGCTGCTAGAACAAATTCTTGTTCTTTTAACCCTAAAATTTGTCCACGTACAAGACGAGCCATTCCTACCCAATAAATACTACCTAAAGCAATAATAATAGTTCCAAGTCCTGCACCACCTTTGAAGATTACAAAATATTTTCCAAAGATTGTAACATCTATGACAACCTCTTTAAGTAATACCATTAATAAAATAACATATAATACAAGCGGGATAGAGTTTATGATGTCAACAATTCTCATCATGTAATTATCTACCTTCCCACCATTATATCCTGAAATACTACCATAGAATATACCAATAAAGAAGTTTACTAAAGTTGCTACAAATGCAACAGTAAGTGAAATTCTTGCACCATACATAACACGCGTTAATAAGTCGCGTCCAAGTACATCAGTACCCCATTTATATGTTGAGTTAGATACTTTATCATAAGTATATTTATCTTCAACATTGTCATAAGTTACCGCTATGCTTACATCTTCATATCCTTCTGGTCTTTCTTCTAAATCCATCAACTTATATGAGAAATTAACATCAATCATATTTCCGCCAATAATAAACTCAGAAATATAATCATTTATTTCTAATTGATCAATTACTGCTTGTGCACCCGCTTTAAAATCAAGTGCAGTTAATACTGGAGCTGCTGAATCTGGATCATCCACAAAAATAATTGAAGTAAAAGTCATTTTTTCACTGTTAATGTCAAACTCTTCTCCATCAACTAATGCATTATTGAAAGGACTATCAGGGTGAACATAAGTTAATTCAACCTCTTCTTGCCCATCACCAAATTCATAATCTCTAAATGCAATTCCCCATTTTTCAGAATAAATAGATCCTGCAGGGACAGCTGCGTCACCGAGAGGATAACTAGTTGCACTTGGAGACTCAACAGTTAATTGATATTCCTTTGCAAAATAATAAATCTTATTTACTACATCTTTATAAACGTAATCAATACGTCCAAGTAATTCACCTTTTTCAGTTGTTTCTAATACACGATACTCTTTTGTAATGTATACGTAGAAATCATCATCAAGTTTATAAATTTCAAAACTTGGAGGTAAATTAGAATAATCTAATATTTGATCTGAATATTTATAAGGAGTAAAGAATGGTCCGAAAATTCCGAACAAAATAACTATAATAACTCCTACTAAACCAAACATTGATAGGCGATTCTTTTTAAGTCTTCTCCACACATCTTGCCAGTAAGTTAGGCTTCGGCGTGTTTGTTCACTATCTAATTTCTCTTCACGAGTAATAAACTCGAAATCTTTATTTGCCATTTTTCCTAACCTCCTAACTATCCAATTTTATTCTTGGATCAATAACTGAATAAGCGATATCTACTAACATTACCATGATTATATAGAAGGACGCATAGAAAACAGTCATACCGATAATTACAGTATAATCTCTGTTATTTACACTTTCTACAAAGTATCCACCCATACCAGGTAAAGCAAATATTCTTTCAACTACAAACGATCCTGTTAATATTGCTGCAACCATTGGTCCAATATACGTTACAACTGGAATTAAAGCATTTTTAAGCGCATGCTTGAAAATAACTTTATATTCACTAAGTCCATTTGCTCTTGCAGTTCTAACGTAATCTTGACGTAAAACCTCAAGCATACTAGATCTTGTTAAACGAGCAACAAAACTAAGTGAGTATCCCGATAATGCTAAAGTTGGTCCAATATAAGAGAGCGGACTATTTAATCCACTTGTTGGTACCCATCCTAATTGACTTGCGAAAACATAAATAAATAGTGTTGCGATAACAAAACTAGGTATTGTTACACCAAGTGTTGCTATAAACGTGACTGCATAGTCTATAGGACTATTTTGTTTCAGAGCTGAAATGATTCCCACCGGGACCCCTATTGAAATAATTAATAGGGTGGCCAGCAATCCTATCTTAGCACTTGTTGGAAACCCGCTCGCTATCAGTTCTGTTACATCATATCCTAAAATTCTATAAGATGGTCCTAGATCAAGAGTAACTAAACCTTTCATATATTCAAAGTATTGAATAATTAAAGGTTCATCAAGATTATACCTTTCTTCTAAAGATCTTAAGATTTCATCTGGAACCTGTCTTTCCCTTGTAAAAGGTCCACCAGGTATTGCTCTCATTAAAAAGAATGTAATGGTCGCAATAATGAAAATTGTAAACAAAGCTGATAAGAAACGTTTGATATAATAATTGCTCATAAAACCGCCTCTTTCACATAAGTATGATTACATTATACAATACTTTATAATAAAAGCAATACACTGTTGGTTGCAGAGTGGTCAAAATACACTTCTTTAAAGTTATTTGTAAAAGATTTCAAAGTAGTATAACAGGTGAATATAAAATCATAAAAGTTGTAAAAAACGGCTTAAAAATAAGTTATTTTATAATATATTGATAAAAGAGAATACTATTTTAAATACAAATTAAAATTCTCTTTTTTAGAAAAGAAAAAAAATGAAATAATTAAAAAATGTAAGCGTTTGTGCTGTTTATCACTGTAAAGAGCTATATTTACGTCGTACTTAATGATTGGTTTTCGCTTATAGATATATCTAGATAAATCTCAAAAAAAAATTTTGATTTGGTACAATTATCTTGTAATTTCTCGCGGAGGTTATTAATAAGAGGAAAAAAGAGTTTTTCTCAAAAAAGATATTTAAAATATCTGTTTCCCAAAATAAAAACAGAAGCAATTAAAGCCGCTTCTATATAGATTTTTTTTACCTAAAAACAGAAAAAAATCTGACATATATCTCAAAACTGTCGTTTTAAGCATATTGACCACTAAAACAAGAGCATTTCAAGACGAATTAGTTTAATGGTCAAATTAACAATACTTTTCTGATTTTTGCCAAATCATGGACAAAATTCACATCATAAACATTTGAATCATTACTTATATCTTTTACCTCAGATTCATTTAGTACTTTTAACACTTTATATGGTTTATTAGTAAATATAATAATCTTATTTTTTGACTCCATAAATGTCTTTAAGTTTAAAAGAACAGAATCAACTGCGACAAATCTAATACCATCTAGTTTTCCTTTTTTTAATTCCCACACGATCTTTGAGTTAATTGTAACTTGAGTACTAGTAGAAACCTTAATAATCAAAACACTATACTTTGTATCACAATAAGTAATAACTAAGTCAGAACTAGAATTTTCTTTTTTTGAACAATCATAACTTAATTTAAGTCTCTTCATTATTTCTCTTCTTGTCATTTTTACACCTCTATTGTATGATAATTTAGCTTTTAAATATCTATAATAATATCATATATCACAAAATACACAAAAAAGCATTTGGGTAATATTACCCGAATGCTTTTATTTATTGTTAAATAACCCTAATATTAACCCCAAAAAAATTCCTAATAGTGCTGCAAAAATTACCCTGTACTCGCTTGGTAATAAAAAGGTAATTGTATGGGCAGGAATCCAGAAAAAAGGAATCGTCTTTAAAATAATGAAGCCAGTAAATTGATTCCAGTTAATATCTTCTATTGTTTCACTTAATGTTACTTTTTTATTAGACACTCTTAAATTTAAGTAAGTGTCTGTAACTCTGTGAAATGCCATCATGGTAGGAGCAAATGTAAGATTCATTAAAATAGAAGTAAATAATGCAAATGCAAATATACTTCCTTCAAAAGGTAAAATCTTATTTGTTTGTAAGAATTCTACTCCAGTAGGATATATATTAAACATCAATACGATTATAACTCCAATAAATCCCCAAACCGTGGCTTTAGCTAATAAATAATTTGGCTTTTTCCATGATTTACTTTTTATTCTTAATCCAATAAAATCTCCAATTGTTGCTAAAAAGAAAAATTTAGTGAATCCAGCAACTATTGGAAAATCTGATGCAAAATCTAAAAAGAACCCTCTTGTAACCAAAAAGATTAAAAGAGCGGTGAATACAAATACAATAACTGAAGTTATTTTATCTTTATTCATTTCCTAACAAATTCCGTGTTTTTTACAAATATCCTGGATATACTTTTTATGACTTACAAAAATTACAATTGCTTCTTTAAGAAGTTGATACTCTCCTCTATGAAGGTAATATCCATCACTGTGAACAAAATCAACAAATCCAGTTTTCAATTCTTCATAAGAAACATCTTCAATATGAAGTAATGAAGATTTACCATCAGCCTTAAAATGATAATCCCAACAATATGTTTTTTCATTATCAGAATATTTTAATTCTAAATAGTCTGATTCATTATCAAAACCTTGGATAATTGTATACGTTACTTTCCCTCTATCTTTGTATCTTAATTCACCCATTACTCTTCTGCTCTCCATACTAACCATCTCCTATCGAATACTATAATTATACTATGAAATCAACCAATTTGAAACATTTTTGCACTAAATAGAGCAAATATGTTTTTTAGTCTTCAAGTTTATTTAAGAAGTTTTTTAGATCTTCTCCTTCAATAAAAATGTCACCTATTTCAGCATGAATAGTGTCACCCTTTGTACCATGAAAATCTCCTCCAGCTGTGATAATCATATTTCTCTTTTTTGCTAGATTACGATAAAATTCTTCATCTCCATCTTTATTTCTGAAATATACACCTTCGAATCCATCATAATTAAGACTGTGAACATACTCTTTAACATCTTCTTTTAATAACGTCGGATGTGCTAGAACTACTACACAGTTATTTCTTCTAAGTAAATCTATTCCTTCTTGAACACTAATTTCGCAACTTGGAACATAAGCTTTCGAATAATCTCCAATAATATCATTAAATACATCATTGATATCATATTCTGGATAGTTATCCATTATTGCTTTAGCTATATGTGGTCTAGTTACTATTCCAGTTGAATAAGCATATACTTCATCATAAGTAATTTCAATATCATTGTATTTTTTTAAATTTTCAATAAATGTAACAGCTCTCTTTTTTCTACCTTCTTTGATACTTACAAAATAATTAACAATCTCTTCGTTTAAATAAGATTCATCTCTAAAGTACCCTAGAACATGAACAGGTTTATTTAAATAATTTGTTGATAACTCAATCCCAGGAATATATCTAATTCCAATTTCCTTGGCAAACTTTAAGTTTTCTTCAACATTTGAACAAATATCGTGATCAGTAATAGACATTATATCTACACCATTATTTTTAGCTTTTCGAATAATCTCAAAAGGGTCATATACCCCATCTGAAAGATTAGTATGCATATGTAAATCTGCTTTCATAGTAACACTCCTAACTAAATGAAATTATATCTTGAAAAGAACATTTAGTAAAGCATTGCACAAATAAAGTATGCTATAATTAAATGAAAGCTAAAGGAGGTACAAATACATATGTTTGATTTAATAGAAAAAAATGTACTTGAAATAAAAAATGCTTTAGAATCTGGTGAAATTACTTCACACAGTTTAGTATTACAATACTTAAAGAGAATTACAGAAATTGATCAAGGTGAGATAAAATATAACTCTGTACTTGAAGTTAATCCAGATGCTTTAAATATCGCAAAAGTATTAGACAAGGAAAGAGCAAATGGTAAAATTAGAGGGATCATGCATGGCATTCCAATTTTATTGAAAGATAATATTAATACTTTTGACAAAATGCATACAACAGTAGGAAGTCTTGCCTTAAAAGATAATTTTGCTCCTTATGACGCTACAATAGTAATGAAGCTTAGAGACAGTGGAGCAATTATCTTAGGAAAAGCTAATCTAACTGAATTTGCAAATTTCATGTCTTTCAATATGAGAAATGGATATAGTTCTCTAGGGAAAGAGGTTCTTTGCCCATATAACATCAAGACTGATCCATCAGGATCAAGTGCTGGTAGTGCTGTTAGCGTAGCATTAAATGTAACACCTGTTTCAATTGGGACAGAAACTGGTGGAAGCATTATGTCTCCATCCATGAAAAATGGAGTTGTTGGGATGAAGCCTACGATTGGATTAATAAGTAGAACAGGTATAGTTCCTATATCTTCAACACTAGATACAGCTGGACCAATTGGAAAAACTGTCACAGATGTAGCAATGTTACTTAGTGCAATCAGAAGTAATGATAGTTCAGATCCAATTACTCTAGAGAAAATAGACGAGTATATTGACTATACAAAATTCTTAAACACAGATTCTTTAAGCACTTCGACAATAGCAATTGACAGAACCAACTATGACAAACTAGAAGGATTAAAAAAGCAAGCATTTGATAATACAGTAGCTATCATTAAGAATAGTGGTGCCAAAGTTATTGAAGGGCTCAATATTAAACAAACACAATATATCTTCTATCTAATGAAATATGAGTTTAAAAGAAACATAAATAAGTATTTAGCAACGCTAGGAGAACACTCTAAGATGAAAACATTAGAAGATATTATCAACTTCAATCGTCTCAATGGTAAAGAAGCTTTAAAATATGGACAAAAACTACTTGAATTGTGTGAATACAATACAAGTGGGAAAATGAATGAAACTGAATACTTTAAAGGTTTAGAGGAAAGAGAAAATACAGTGAAAAATCTAGATAGTCTCTTCTCATCATACAAAATAGACCTAATATACTTTGCGAATTACACAAGTATTGGTCCACATTGTGGTTATCCAACTATGACAATTCCAATCGGCTTAGACGAAGACAACATTCCTATTGGTGCATATTTACTAGCACCTAAATATAAAGAAGAAAACTTAATAGGCATTGGATATTCTCTAGAACAATTAACAAACAAAAGAACTAACCCAATAACAGAAAAGTAACAAGCAAATTCAGCTTGTTACTTTTTTTTATGGGTATTTAATTCATCTAATACTTTTTCTAAAGCAATTAATAAATATTGATATTCAGAATTACCTCTTAATCTAAAATATAATGATCGGAGTAGATTCCTAATATTAATATCTACATTATAATCTTCTGGAAATTTCGCTAGTTTTTTTAAACTTTTAAATCCGTTTATCCATTCAAGTAAAAATTTCTTACTTAAAACATCTCTGTTAATAGCTTCTACAAGTGCAGTTACCATTCTTTCATCTTCATCACTGATGAAGACATAGGTATTAATCATAAAACGGTCTTTTATATGCTCAAACATTGTCTTGAATTCTTTTTCCCCAAGTTCGTTACATTTAAATAGTTGACTAAACAAATCAGCACTATGAGCAACACTATGAGCCCATCCAACTTCATCAACGTATCCTCTAAAGTCAGTTTCATTATCGAAGTAATCAAGAAACTCGCTATAAAGTTTATTAAATAATTCATCTGGTAGTATCTTATCGTTTCGTTGTCTGTATACAATTATAACAAGAGCTAACAAACTAAATGATCTTGTTAAAACTGAGAAGTCATAATAATTAGGCATATCAAACTTCATACCCTTTTCACCAAGAAGAGTTCTTGTAATTTTAACCATTTCTTCTTTAGATAAATTATCGTAATATAGTAAATTTGCTAAAATAGGATAAATAAGACCGTCTCTAATAAAACCATCATGATTTCCTATATTTTCAAGTAACTCTTGTGCTAATTGATATTTGTCAATATTTTCATTGAACTTGAAATTATTTTCTTTTATTTCTTTTAATAATTCTATTAATTCCATCTTCATAAAAAATTCCCCCTTTATAACAATGCACTAACAAAATATTGTACTACTCCGATTAAAGAACCAAGTATTAATCCAATTATCTCAATATGTTTAAGTTCTCTATTCATTAATCCAAAGATGATTTTTTCAAACTCAATAAAATCAAGTTCATTAATTCTTTCTACAACAATATCTCTAATATTCAAATTAGTAAGTCCAACCTCTTTAAATTGATTAATCATATCATCAAAGAATTGATCTCCTTCTTTGTCTAAAAAATCTTTCGCCATTTGATCAACATTACTACCTAAAAACATTCTTACCATTGATGGAATCTTTTCAATAATTTTAGCAAGTAGTGTATCCATCACTTGTTGTTTTAGTTCATCCATATTTTCATTGTTCATAATCTTATCAAAGATAACCTCTTTTGAAAGTAATTCTTTTTCAATAGTATCAGCAAGTGATATAGCCATCTGATCTTTTCTCTTGGGAAAAACCCCTTGGAAAGTAAAAAATAGAATTTTTACAGGATTTACTGGTCTAAAGAGCATTTTTATTGCTACTTTATTTGTGATCCACCCTATCAGCCCACCTATTAATACCATTATGAAAAATCTTAGTATTTCCATAAATATCACTCCTTAACTATGTATAATAATTATAACATATATTGTAGTTTTTTAAAATTATTCACATGTATTTTTTTAATAATTAACTTTATAAATAAAAAGAAAAAGAGATTTTAAAGATCACTTTTTCTACATATGAAATTTTTGTTAGCTACTTTAACCTAGTGCATGTTAAAATCCTTTTCAGAATCAAATCTATTACAAATTATGGACTCTCATTTAAGAGATAATTTTTTATGTTTATAATATAAAAATAAGTCAGTTGCTACCATTAATAAATTAATAACATATAATATTAATACAAAATCCAAATTGTAAACCAATTTATGAACAATTCCAAAACAATAACCTATCATTATCACGTAAATAAATAGCAAGCTTTTTCCTTCAACACTTTTACTTTTAATACTCTTGTGAATTGCTGCCGGCCATGCAAATCCGAAGCAAATTAACATTCCAATTTCAAATATACTCATAATGTTCTCCTGTGTTATTACTCTTCTGTTTCAATTCTTTTTAAATCAACATTAAATAGATTTCCTAAGAATACATCTACATCTTCTCCGTTTAAAAAATAATTATAAATTAGTGTGCTAGATGATTTCTCAAGTCCTATTACTACTGTATTGTGATGAACTGCTGAATCATATTTTAGTGAATCAATTTCTTCTTCAGTAAATTTATCTCCAACTAATAAAATCACTTTAATTAGCGATTTATTAGACGCATAAGCAGTTAATTCATTACTTATTTCTCTCGTGGATGGGCATACTTCCTCTGTCTTACTATCAATAAAATACACAGCAATACCTAATAAATTTATATTGTCATCTATTTGTTTTAAAGCTAAGATGTAAACATCATTTTTATGAACTATGATAAAATCATCATCAAATAAATTCTTATATGTATCCTCATTAAAATATTCTAGAGTATCATTAAACACATCAAATGTTTTCATTAATGCTACTCTTTTTAAATCGTTTACTTTTCTCACATAATAGATAAATTCATTAAAGAAGAATTTATATAATAATGTCATTATAAAGGCTATAATACCTAAGGTTAAGAAATATGTAACAATTTGGTAAATAAACATCAATACTATCAAAAGTAGAAAAATCGCGATAAACAACCCGTAAAATAATTTAGCTTTCTTTAAATATTGTGAATCCTTCTCTGAATAATAATCATATTCTTTTCTTGTCATATTGAACCTCCACTTGTTACTATATTATACCTTATTTCAGACTTTCTGATTAAGTTTTTTTGACATGAAACAAATTACCTGTTTACCATCACTTGTCTTTACTCTTTTTATAACATTAAATCCTAATTTCTCATAAATAGGAATATTTGATAAATCAGCTGTTTCTAACACCATTTCTTTGTAACCTAAGCCTTCAAAATACGTATAAGAATTTCTTATTGCATTCCCCATATGTCCTTTGCCTTTATAACTTAAATCAACCCCAGTAGAATAAAGATGAACTTTCCCTTCTTTATCTTCTGCGTTCTGATACTTATTGTAGACTTTAAGATATTTCATTAGTTTTGCTATCTCTGAAATTCTCAAATTAAATATTAGCTTAACAACTAATAATAAACTATTTGTTCGCAATATCCTCATAAAAGAAATTTGAGTCTTATCACTTGCATCCATAAAAGTTATATAGCCTATTGGTTTAAAATCTTTCTTCACTATAGAGATATACCCATGTTTATTTATAATTTTATACATCATGAGAAAAGTATTAAATAATACAATCTTTCGTTTATTGTCTTTTTTGATTGTGTACACAAAATTCGAGTGAGTTAAAAATGCATCACTCATGATGTTTGCCATCTCAATGAGTTGATTTTTATTTAAGTATTTATTACTATTCTCTTCAATTATCATAAAATCATCCTAATACTTATTTTGAGCCACTCTAAGTAAACTCGCTCCAAAGCGATCTAACTTAATAATAAAATGTCTATCTCCATAGTCAAAAGATAAATCTCTTCTTAATGTCATTACTGGATTTCTAATATCTTTTATATCTACTACCTCGTCAATAGCTCCAGAAAAATGGAATCCTCTTTCTTTATACACAAGGTTTACTCTTCCAACAGGAATTCTAGCATCATCCTCAAATCTTAAGAAATCTAAAAATCCAGAACTCTCTATTACCGATTCTTCAAGTTTTACCTTAAATCCTCTTTGGAATTCATCCCAATCAAGTAAATTATCAAATTTGAATCCATGAAGGAATCCATATTCATCCATATATCCTTCAGTATGACAATGTGTACATTCAAAAGTATTTCCTTTTGTAGTTAAAGAATTTACAGCTTCACATTCTGGGCAAACATATATCGCGTTTTCTAATCCTTCAGCAAGTTTTTTTCCAGGATGCTTCACCATTGCTTTTCTTTGATACTCATAATCATTATTCGCAAGTGCCTTATGAATTCTAATCTGAATTTCTTTAACACTCATATTTGTAAGTTCCTCTTTGGGAATAGTTAGATTGTAATTTAGTTCCGCTCTTCTATTCTTTCTTTTACCTGTGGCCCATCTGGGCTTTGATAAAAATCCACCTTTGACGTTACAAGTAATAACGTCTACTTTTAATTTCTTAATTAGTTTCATTGTTGATTCTTCAATATATTTTGTTGAACCATAAAATGTCGTATTTCCCTCAGGAAAAATTAGTATTGGGTATCCTCTTTTAACTGCTCTAATTAATCCTCTAGCAGTTACTAAATCACTCAATCCTTTAGATTTTGGAATTATATGCGCTACATGAGTAAAAAGAAACTTTGTAGGTTGATGAGTAAACAAAGTTCTTGATGCTACAATAAAAGACGCAACTTTAAAGCGCATTGGAACTTGTACAACATCAAACAAGTATGTATGGTTAGCAAGCATAACATAAGGTTCTTTCGTTTTATAGTTTATTCTTTTATCTTTATTTATTGTTACCCTCATATCAAAAAACATCCACACATGTGTAAAAGGACGAACTATTGTAAGTAGAAAATCCTGAAATAAATCTTTTTTAGTTTTTTTCATTTTGCACCTCTGTGTTTTGTCTATAAATAGTTTACAATATTACTTTATATAATTCAAGAAACAGCATACAAAAAGCTCTATTTTAGAGCCTTTTTAATTGTTAATGAGTGTCTAGAATGTATCAAAGATTAACAAGACAGCACTATACATTAATAATGATGCCATAATAATATTAAATATTTTGTAATATTTTGATAAGAATGTCTTAAATAAATATCCAAATGAACCCCATAATAGTACTGATATGAAACACAATACTGCTAGAAAAATCGAAATATAAACAAGATCAATTAACTCAGCTCCAGAAGACAGAAACATACCTGTAGCTGTTATTCCAAAAATAAAGGCTTTAGGATTAACAAATGTCAATAATAATCCTTTTAAAAACAACTTATCTATTGTGATATTCTCTTTATATTCAATACCTTCAGATACAATAATTCTATATGCAAGGTAGGCTATAAAAATAGCACCCCCGTATCCTACAAATTTCTCAATTGATGAAATACTATCAAATAAAAAGACATTAAAATACGAAGTTATTACAAATACAATGAATGTTCCAAGTAAGACTCCTAACATAAAAGGCAAAGTTTTTATTATACCTATCTTTGATGATGAAGATGAGGACATAATATTATTTGGACCAGGTGTAAAAGTAGCTACAAGTACATAAATTAAAATATAATCCAAAATAGTCACATCCTTCCGTTATGTTATTTTATCATCGATACAAATTATAGGCAAACTGAAAATACAACTTAATACAAATGATAATAAAAATGTTAAAATACTCCGAATTAATTCACATCCTTTGCAGATTGATATCTAATCTAATATAATAGAGTTATAACGATATGGAGGTAACAATAATGGATCTAGAAATTAAAAAAGGAAAAGGTAGATTTTTTATCGGAGAAAGTGAAGAAAACGACGTAGCAAGAATTACATTTTTATATAAAGAAGATAACGTGATAGACATTAATCATACATTTGTTAGTCCTGAATTAAGAGGGCAAGCAATTGCTGAAAAATTACTAAACAAAGTAGTTGAGTTTGCAAAAGAGAACAATTTATTAATTATACCAACTTGTTCATATGCTGTAAAAAAAATGACTAGAAATGATGAATACAATGATGTTTTATTAAATAAAATTTAAAAAAAGTGCAAATGCACTTTTTTTAATTGTCTAAAATTGATCTTTAAATCCATCTCTAATAACTTTATATTCACCTGTTTCAGTATTTAAATCGTATATATTAAAATTATTTTTAACATCAAATTTATCATCTCGATGTGCAAAGTTGAGAGAAGCACTTCCGCCTTCTTTACTTTCAACTCTATGAAATACTCCAGTTGGCCATACTAACATGCCAGGTACATCACATAGTAATTTACCATTCTGGTAAATTTCAGTTGGAGTTACAATGAATTTTTCGATTTTACCATGTTTTTTAGTATACAAATCAACATGTCTTTCACCATGTAAAACAAGTAAATTATCACCTTGGTGTGGATGCATATACCAAGGTCTTTCAACGTTGCCAATCTTCCCTGGTGAAACAGCATTTGATTTATGAATTACTCTGTCTACTCCAGAAACTGGATCAAACAACTCTTTTGTAAATACGTCAAAAATTACTCCTTCTGTTTCTCTAAATCTTTTTAAGTGAACTATTTCAAATAAGTTTTCAACTTTTTCCATATTTTCTCCTCTTTAGACTCCTATAACTTGATTATATCACAATACTCTAAAAAAAATTTTTTACACGTCTTTCCCTTCCCACTCAAGATAAAATCTATTTAGAAATTCAACCATATATGCCGTTCTCTTTTCAGCTATTTTTTTTGCTTCTTTTGTATTCATTAGATCTTTAAGTTTTAAAAGTTTATCATAGAAATGAGATATTGAATCAGAATTATCTTTTATATCCGGATTATAAATCATTCGATTATTCTTTCCACCAAATGCAAATGTTCTAGCGATACCTATTGCACCAAGTGCTTCTAACCTATCTGCATCTTGTACAATTTTACCTTCTAAACTGTCGGGAATATTCCCTTTCGAATAAGAAATATTCTTTATAATATAAATAACTGTTTCTACTTCATTTACTGTATATCCTATTTTAGATAAAGTTTTCTCAACATCAGTTAAAGATTTTGTAATATCCCTTGTAACCTTTTGATCAATTAAGTCATGAGTTAATGCAGCAACTTTTACAATATCCAAATCTATCTCCATGTTTTTTGAGATTTGTACAGCATTATTCATTACTCTTAAAGCATGATGAAAATCATGTCCTGTAGTTTCTGACATTAGTAAGCTTTTAACATATTGTATTACTTGATTTAATCTAGTATCCATAATAACCTCTCCCAAAGAAAAAGATAACTATTTAGTTATCTTTTATTGTATCCTAATTTTAACTTTTTGTAATTAAAATTCGAAATGAAATATACTCCATGTAAAAAGAAGAATCCTATCACAATGAATACTATAATATAGTATGGCCAGTCTGGTAAAAACCTAGCAATGATTAAAGGTTTCTCACCAATGAACATATAGTTCTTATGAAAGAAGTAATTTACCAATATAACTACTGGCGACACAACTATGAACCATCCAAAGGTCTTATAGATTGAGGATAATTTAATTCTATACCCATATGCTCTGTAATAATATATTGGAACTATCGTAATGCTCATATGAAGCAAAATGAAATGGTAGTATCTCATATTATAATATGTGTATCCCAAAGTGTTTGGTATGAACAAGGCGAGTAACCCTCCAAGAATTCCGACAAAGAATAGAATTTCAAAGACTTTATACTTATTAGTTGCAAGGAGTACAATTGATAGCATTACTCCAAAACTACATATGTGGAGTGGAACACTAAACATTCCAAATCCCCAATAATGAATGTGATATGAAATCTCTAAAAATAACAACCATATCATGAATCCATATCTAAATACTTTCTCATATTTTGAATTATGAATCCTTTTTGCAATCATAAGAGTTCCAATAACACTAACTATTCCAAGTAATACTAAAATACCATGTTGCCATGTGAATGGTTTCATAGCTAAAGCAAAATCAATATCATGTCCAAAAAATCTTCCGAAACTCATATAATCACCTCATCAATCAGTAGGTAGTGTCAAATTTTCTCTTTTTGCACTACTTTTTTTATATTTTATATTCAACTCTTTTGTATTAAAAAGAGCAAATAATCTCGTGTTATGAACCATCTTATTAAAATTCTATTCAGTGTATCTT